>Ga0182018_10000723_pt1 | contig 41257 bp, 39 predicted proteins | sample 812P2MmetaG_FD_120490 | JGI IMG/M metagenome (GOLD analysis project Ga0182018, IMG submission 120490) | Permafrost microbial communities from Stordalen Mire, Sweden - 812P2M metaG | ecosystem: Environmental > Terrestrial > Soil > Wetlands > Permafrost | place: Sweden: Stordalen | collected... | reverse complement strand
CAAGCCGCATCCCCGAACCGTCCTAGCCAGCCCCATGACCTGACGGATTCTGCCCTTCATCAACGCCCATTCGCAACTCCTCGCAAACCAATCTCAGTCGTGGTGAATTAAGCAGGCTAGGGCCCTGGGCAGACGGTCTGGCAGCTCCCGCCTATCCCCCATTAGTGCATTCATCACCAATTGTTCGCACCGCGGTCACTTACACAATAGGCGCATTCTGCGAAGCTGATTTCACCGCCACACGTCATCCGGCATAGCGCAAAAGTCTGCTGGAAAAATGAGATGGTGGCACTCCCCCTTCGGCGGTTCGTTCGAACCGCTGTCCGCGGTGCCATCTCCACATGAGGTGCCGATGAAGCAACTATTCGCAATCTGCATGATTCTGGGCTGTTCATGTTTCGGCCTTGCGCAAGGATTACACGGCAAAGCACAACTTAGCGGCAGCGCGACTGTTGCCGTCACCGGGCATTCCGTCACCCTGACCTGGAATGCCACTCAGAACTCAACGAGTTACAACATCTACCGCGGGACTACCCACGGTGGCCCATATTTAAAGGTAGCCTCGGGGATTGTCAGTCCAACTTATACCGATGTGCAGGTAACTTCCAATCAAACGCTCTACTACGTCACTACCGCAGTCAACGGCAATAACGAAAGTGGCTACAGTAACGAAGCAATCGCATTCATACCATAGACTCCAGGAGAAGAAATGAAAAAATATTTATTGATCGTCATCATAACTTTGCTTTCTGTATTTTCGTCAGCGCAGTGCACCACTGGCACTCCAGGCACAAATTGCACCGGACCGCTGATTGTGCCGCCGCAGTCCGGAAACACGGCGCAATCCGCAATTACTTTAGTCGATCTCGCGCTGCCAGTTCCCGCGCCGGCAGCGGGTCAGTACACACTGTCGATCGCCGGCGGCATACTTCAGGAATCGGACAACGGAAACAGCTATCACTCCCTGGTCGGGTCCCCCGGATTACAAGGCCCGCAGGGAGCAGCCGGAATCTCCGGAACGCCAGGGCTCACTGGCACGACCGGACCTGCGGGTCCGGCCGGAGCACAGGGCCTGCCTGGTTCTATCGGCGCGACAGGACCCGCTGGTCCCGCCGGTGCTCAGGGTCTGCCTGGTTCCATCGGCGCAACTGGACCCGCTGGTCCCGCCGGAGCGCAGGGCTTGCCTGGTTCCATCGGCGCGACCGGACCCGCTGGTCCCGCCGGAGCGCAGGGCTTGCCTGGTTCCATCGGCGCGACCGGACCCGCTGGTCCCGCCGGTGCTCAGGGCCTGCCCGGATCCGCCGGCGCGACTGGATCTGCAGGTCCCGCCGGAACGCAAGGCTTGCCGGGTTCCATCGGCGCGACTGGACCTGCAGGTCCCGCCGGAACCCAGGGCCTGCCCGGATCCGCCGGAGCGGCTGGACTTGCGGGTCTGGCCGGAGCGCAGGGCGCGCCAGGGCCCGCTGGAACTCCGGGTCCACAAGGACCGCCCGGAGCATTCGCCGTTCCCAACGACTATAACTTCTCTGGTTGGGGCTGGTACAAGGCGGAAGCGGGTACGAGCGAATTCGGAAATTCGCTCGATCGCAATCAGATCGACATGTTGAGCGCGACCGCAGTCCGCCTTGTAATCACGGTGGGACCAGACGTTTTGCCGAGTGGAAGTTATGCTCAGGCGGAATATACACCCGACGGATCGCACTGGTTTGAACTGTCGGGAGAAGTACCGGTAAACACGGCCAACGGAATCGTGTCGACTGGCTGGCTGGGTCTGCCCACCGGAGCGAACGGCGATCACGTGGTTCGCATCGTCGTGTTCAATGCCGGCAGCGCCGCCCAGTGTTCGATATACCAGTTGCATTTGCAGTTCGAGTAGAGGCGGGCAGCGAATCCGATTACCGGCCCTACTGAATCTGGATCACGCTCTCTGAACTGTTGGCCTTGATCTCCTCTACGCGGGCCAACACATTGCGGGCAAACGCGAACAGCGACTTCGCGTGCGGCGAGTCTTCGCCTTGCAGCACCGCCGGAACACCACCGTCGCCCGATTTACGAATCTCCGGATCGAGCTCGACGCTTCCGAGAAAGGCGATCTGGAACTGTTTCGCCGTCTTTTCCGCACCGCCACGCGAAAAAATGTCGATTTCGTGCTGGCAGTGCGGACAGACAAAATAACTCATGTTTTCGACCATGCCGACGATGTCGACTTTCATCTGGCGGAACATCTCGATGGCCTTGCGCGCATCCTGCAGTGAAACGTCGGAAGGTGTCGAAACCACGATGGCGCCGGTCAATGGAACCGTCTGAATCAGCGAGAGCGCCACGTCGCCTGTTCCCGGAGGAAGGTCAATCACCAGATAATCGAGCTCTCCCCACTGCACCGATCCCAGAAACTGCTTGATGATCGAATGCAGCATGGGACCACGCCAGATGAGTGGCTTGTCTCCAGGATTGAGGAAGCCGACGGAAATGACTTTGAGTCCGTGCGAGTGGATGGGCGCGATCTGGTTTTCGGCCATCACTTTGGGCTGCTCATTGGTGCCCAGCATGAGCGGGACGTTCGGACCATAGACGTCACCGTCGAGCAACCCTACTTTGTGCCCCATCTTACTGAGGGCGATTGCCAGATTGACCGACAGCGTGGTCTTGCCGACCCCGCCTTTGCCGGAACCGACGGCGATGATCGCGTTGACGCCGGGTAGAGGTTGCGGGCTGGGCGGTTGCTGGCCGGGATGCGAATGAGCGCTCATTCTTCGATTATACGGGAGCGAAGGGCAGCGCTCAGTAGTACCCTTCTCCGAGCTGCACTTTGCCGCGAAACCTGCGGTAGACGAATATGAAGTAGGCCACCACGAGCACGGCGGCGAAGAGCCACCAAATCAAGCCGACACTCAATCCGTGAGCTCCAGCCGCGGTGTTGTAAATGGTGAGATCGTATTGGTGATCGCGGGCAGGCAATACCACGGGATAGAGCGCAAACGCCGCTCCCACCAGCATCCCAACGATGTACAGGCTGGAGGCAATAAACGCGAGTTTCTCCTTGCCCTTGGGATTGGCCCAGAGCATGACTGCCAGGCTGGCTACCACCACTATCGGAACCAGTATCCCGACTTTGTGCCGTCCATAGTTCACCATGATTTCGGGCCGGATGAAGAAACTCGCGAGCAGAGTACAAATAGTCAGAAAAAACTGGAGCGGCCAGCAAAGCAACGCGAACCCGCGGGCGCGGCGGCCCAGGTCCTCGTCGGTCTTAAGGGCGACGTAGTAAGAACCGTGCGCGGCCAGAGTAACCAGTGCCAACACGCCGATTAGTACCGTGTACCAATCCAATATGCCCGTCTGCGGCCCGGATTTGAAGTTGGTCCAGAGGGGCTCAAAGAAATAGCCGGTTGAATCAAGCGGAACTCCGCGCACCACGTTGCCCAGCGCCGCCCCAAAACCAACAGCCAGCAGAATGCTGGACACGCTGAAGATCACGTCAAAGAAGTCCTGCCACACATGGTTTTCGATATGGGCTCGGAATTCAATGCCGACGCCGCGCAGAATGAGCAGCCACACGACAATGGTCAGAGGAAGGTAGAACCCGCTGAAACTCGACGCGTAGAGTCGAGGGAAAGCAAAGTAGAGAGTGCCTCCGGCCGCGATCAACCAGACTTCATTGCCATCCCAGACCGGGCCGATGGCGCGCAACACGCGGCGCCGCTCGTTGTTGGTTTTGGCCGCGATCAGATAAATCGCACCGGCCCCAAGATCGAATCCGTCCAGCACGGCATATGCCGCGATCATCGCTGCAACAATCCAGAACCAAAGGCTCGCCATATTTACCTTGCTCCGCTATCTTACGTCCGCGGCCGGATGAAGCTTCGATACGAATTCGTTCCCTGCCACGGGGCCGTGTTCAATTTCCCGCCAGATCAGAAACAGGAACAGAATGCCGAGCACAGTGTAAAGGCCCATGAACCCTAAAAGAGTAAACATGCTGTTACCGGCTGAAACGAGCTTGGAGTAGCCGTCTTCGGTGCGCATCAGTCCGTAGACAACCCAGGGCTGACGGCCAAGCTCGGCGGTCATCCATCCCGCGGTATTGGCGATATAGGGAAAAGGCGCCGACAGCATCAGGATCCAAAGCATCCACCTGGCGTTAAAGAGTCTGCCGCGCCACAACAGTAACAAAGCAACCACCATGATGGCGACGAAGAATGTTCCGAGACCAACCATGATGTGGTAACTGTAGTAAAGCAACGGGATGTTATCCGGCCAGTCGCGTTGAGGAAAGGCGTCGAGTCCGCGCACGTGGGCATTCCAGCGTCTGTAACTCAGCACGCTCAACATGTTCGGAACTTCAATCGAGTTATCAATCCTGCGGTGCTGCTCGTCAGGCTGACCCACAATGACTAATGACGCGCCAGGCTGGCTGTGAAATAAGCCCTCCATCGCCGCCAGCGTCGCCGGTTGCAGGTCGGTGACCATTTTGCCTTGCCGGTCGCCGGTCGGGAAAATCTGCAGCACGCTGAACAGGCACCCGGCAATCACGCCCGTTTTGACGAAGATGCGGGCGTGCGTGGTCCACTTGCCGGAGAGCAGATAGAACGCGCCCACGGACGTCATGATGAAGGCGCCGGTGATGGCCGCTCCGCCCATGTTGTGCGCGTATTGCCACTTGGCCCAGGGGTTCAGCACGAAATCCCAGAAGCTCGCCAGTTGCAGGCTCCCGTCGGCTGCCGTGTAATAGCCGACAGGATGCTGCATGAACGCGTCGGTTGCGATGATGAAATAACCCGACAGCCATGAGCCCGCAAAGACCGCGACCGCCGATAGCCAATGCGCCTTCGGGCTCAGCCGCTTCTCTCCGAACAGGAATAACCCGATAAATGCCGATTCCAGGAAGAACGCGAACATGCCTTCCATGGCCAGCGTCTGGCCGATGACGCCGCCCGCGAATCGCGAAAAGTGCGACCAATTGGTGCCGAACTGAAATTCCATCGGAATGCCGGTAACGACACCTACTATGAAATTGATGCCAAAGATCTTCGCCCAGAAGCGCGCCGCCTCGTCATAGACGGGATTGTTGCGCCGCAGGCCGATCGTCTTGAGCACCACGATCAGCAGCGCAAGCCCCATGGTGAGCTGCGGGAAGAGATAATGAAACGTCGCGGTGAAAGCGAAGTGAAGGCGGTGAATGAGGAGTGCGCCGTTCATAAGTCAGGTCTTAGGTCTTAGGTCTTAGGTCTTAGGTCTCGGCTGTCTCGCGTCTCAACTTAGGGCCCACAGCTTAGCAGCAATGCTGCGAATGCGTTCTCACTTACTTCACAACCTTGGGATCTAGCTTCTTACTTCTTTCTGCGCGCGGATTCTGCCCGGCGGATCTCACGCCGCCGCGCGGCATCTTCATAGCGGCGCTTTTCATCCTCGGTCTCAGGGATCACTGGCGGCACCGCCAGACGGTTCCCCGCTTCGTCAATGGCAACAAATGTCAGATACGCGGAGCTTACATGACGCTTCTGATCCGAACGATAGTTTTCTACCCACACCTTGACCCCGACCTCCATCGAAGTATGAAAAGCGCGATTCACCGACGCCCGCAGAATGACCAGGTCGCCCACTCGCACCGGCACCAGAAAATCCATATGATCGATCGACGCCGTCACCACCCGCTCCCGCGAGTGCCGGTGCGCGGCCATCGCGCCCGCCAGATCGATCCAGTGCATTAATCGCCCGCCCACCAGCGCGTTCAGTGGATTGGTATCGTTGGGCATAACAATCTCGGCCATTTCAGAAATTGATTCGCGGACCGGCCGGGGGCGGGTTAGTTTCGATTTCTCGTCGTCGCTCATGGCTTGTACGTTCTGATGTCAGATGAAAACGGCGCTCTGCCGGGCGCGATATGTTTGCAGATAACAGTTAGCAAGTGTAAGCACGCGCGGGTCAGCGCCCGCGTTGAGCCAAACCTCGCCCGCCAGATCGAAAGTCAGTTTCCCATGTTCGATTGGAGCGTGGGCTAACTCGCAGACAAAGCAGATCGTGATCTGCTCCCGGCTGGCGCGCACCACCGAAAAACGAATTGCGTCCCAGTCACGGCGCCGAGGCAGATGTGGACAGGCGGTTGCGTAACCGAGATTGCAGAATTCCCGTATATGGGTGTCGGACGCCGCCGTCTCTTGTCCCGAGGCGCAGCAACCCCCGGTCCATCCCGCGCCCAGCGGCAGGCGCGACGGATGCGGCCAGGAACCGTCATTCACAACTTCGCGTGGCACAAAAAAAGGGCAAGCCAAATTGGCCTCTCACGGAAAAACCATTGTAGCGCGGGACGTGATATGAATGGAGGAACAGCTCTCAGCTGTCCGATGAGCGTCTTCGCCGAGAGCTGAGAGCTTCTCTATGGATCGTATTGCGATGTTGAGCGAAATTCTTGCCGCGAATCCCGAGGATTCGTTTGCCCGCTATGGACTGGCGCAGGAGTATGCGAACTCCGGACAAATCGAGCAGGCGGTTCAGGAGTTCAAAACGCTGATCGGCAAAAATCCGGATTACACGCCCGCATACTTCATGGCGGCACAGGCACTGGCCAAGGCGAGCCGCGTCGATGAAGCCAAACGAATGTTGGTCGACGGCGTCTCCTCCGCGCGCCGTACCGGCAACGCGCACGCCCAATCGGAGATGACGGCCATGCTGGAAGAACTGGAGTGAGGCGAGGTTCGAGGTCAGAGGTCAGATTGCAGAGGTTAAGGGCTCTTGGGCTCGCGCTGCCGTTCGCTCTCGAAGCTGTTTACCTCTGCAATCTGACCTCTAACCTCTGCCCTTCCTCTGACCTCTGCCCTTCCTCGGTGCTACACTTTTTTCGTTCCGCGGAGGCAATCCTTGCGTCGTGTCGCTTTTCTGGCCGTTCTTCTCTTCTCTCTTCCCGCATTTCCGCAAGCCAAGCACCCGTTCACTTTTGAAGACATGATGAAGCTGAAGCGCGTCGGCGAGCCCGTGCCGTCGCCCGATGGCAAGTGGGTCTTGTTCGCGGCTGTCGATGTGGATCTGGCGGCAAATACAAAGACCTCGCACATCTGGATCGTCCCGCTATCGGCGACCAGTGTGGGGGCGGGCGCCTCGCCCGCCCAAACTGAACGCATCCTCATCCCAGATCAGGACGGCGACCGCCCGCGCTGGGCGCCTGATGGCAAACGCTTTGCGTTTATCTCGAATAAGGAAGGCGGCTCGCAGGTTTGGGTTGCCGATTTTGATGGCGCAGCCGGCACGGTCGCTGCAGCGCACAAGTTGACCTCGATTGCAACCGAGGCAAAAGGTGAATTGTGGTCGCCGGATGGAACGCAGATCCTGTTTACATCGGATGTCTTCCCGGAGTGCGCAGGTATCCCCAAGGAAGAAACGGCGTGCAACGCACGAAAACTGAAAGAGTCCGAGCAATCGAAAGTTAAGAGTCAGATCTTTGATCGTCTGCTTTACCGCCACTGGAACTCTTACAAAGGAGGCAAGCGGAGCCACATTTTTGTTACCGCCGTCCCCAAGGCTGGCACCTTTGACGATCCCATTGTGTGTTCTGTCACTGCTTGTCCACCGGGAGCGAAATGTTTATGCGCTGTTGACGCTTTCGAGAACCGCTATCACGACCTCACGCCTGGCGATTACGACGCGCCCGTGTTCTCGCTCGGCGGGCAGGACAACTACGCCTTCTCGCCCGACGGGCGGGAGGTTTGCTACACCTCGAATCACGACAAGGTCGAAGCCACCTCTACCAACAACGACCTATTCACCGTGCCAGTCAACTGGGGAATTGAGGCCACTCCGGCGCAGGTTCTAGCCCAAACCAGGAACATCACCGCTGACAATCCCGCCAGCGACTCGACTCCGCTCTATTCGCCAGACGGAAAGTACATCGCGTACCGCGCCCAGCAGCGTCCGGGATACGAGAGCGACCAATTTCGGCTGATGGTGTACGACCGCAAGACTGGGGAGAAGAAGAATCTGACCGAGGGTCTCGACACGTGGGTGGGAACCTATATCTGGGCGCCGGATTCGTCGCGCCTTTATTTCGCCGCCGACGATAAGGGCACATCACCCATTCACTCGATCGGCTTCGGGACCGAGTCCATCGGAGACAAAGGGTACGACATAACGGTTCACCAGACGAATATCAAGATCGACGCGTTTCTTCCCGGCTTCAACGACAATGTTGTGCTCGCTCGTGGACCCAGACCTGTCCTCCTGTTCACCAGAATGTCGATCCAGAGTCCGTCAGAGATATACGCGGTCCCGCTGAATCTCCTCACATTGCCCAAGTGCGGAGGAATGGGTGGTGGTGACGTCTGTGCAGATGGCGAGGTGGCGCAATCCTTGACGCACCTCAACGACGCCGTTCTCTCGCAAATATCCATGTCCCCCCTCGAAACGTTCTGGTTCACCGGCGCGAATAACGACAAAGTTGAAGGCTTCCTAGTCAAGCCGCCGAACTTCGACGCCACCAGGAAATATCCCGTGAAATTCCTGATCCACGGTGGGCCGGAGGGCGCCTGGGGAGACGACTGGAGCTATCGCTGGAATCCCGAACTCTTCGCCGCACCAACTTCGTCTGGCCCAGGATACCTGGTCATCATGATCAACTTCCACGGCTCGACCGGGTACGGGCAGAAGTTCATTGACGCGATCAACGGCGATTGGGGCGGCGCTCCGTTTGAAGATTTGATGAAGGGCCTGGACTACGCGGAGAAGACTTACCCGTTCATCGATAAAGACCGGGAGTGCGCTTTGGGCGCGAGCTACGGCGGATACATGGCCAATTGGCTCCTCGGCCACACCGACCGCTTCAAGTGCATCGTCTCGCACGACGGCATGTTTAACACTGTTTCTGCTTGGGGTACGACTGAAGAACTCTGGTTCAATACCTGGGAGTTCAAAGGCACTCCTTACACGAACCCGGAGACGTACGAGAAGTGGTCTCCGCGCAACTCGGCGAAAAATTTCAAGACGCCGACGCTTGTCATCCACGGACAACTCGATTACCGCCTTGATGTCAGCGAAGGTCTCCAGCTTTTCACCACTCTGCAGACGATGGGCGTGCCGTCGAAGATGCTCTACTTCCCCGATGAAGGACACTGGGTGCTGAAGCCGCAGAATTCTCAGCTCTGGTATAAGACGGTCAACGACTGGGTCGATCAGTGGACGAAGAAGTAGTCGGTCGTTAGTCGTTTTCGGTAGTCGTTCGCTCGGCGAATCCGAAATACGAATGTTCGAAGTACGCTGCCGATCGAGCCAGCCGAAGCGCACCAAACTAATCAGGGGATGGGACCATCCGCGGCCAGCACCCGACAGCTACGTTTGTCTTCCGGAAACCTGGTGCTTGACGCAGCGAAAGGTTGAGCCTCCACCAGACTGGGAACGTTGACAACGCCCGCGTCGCGCTCAGTTCGCGCTTCGTTCTTGGAGGTATTTGTGGGATCGACGTCAGGGTCGATTGCATGAACGATCCCTTTGGCCGCATTCGATGCGCAAGGCGGAAAAACCGGGCTCTCGCTGCCCGAAGGACTCGGCGATGCAGACGGCTCCGAGCAATCGCCGGCGTGATCCAACGGCGGATCGTTGCCAGGATTGAGGTAGAGCTCGGGCACGGCGAACAGCGTGGGCGCGCTTAGCGGCGGGGATGCCTGCGCCTCAGATCGCGGATCGCGCGGCGCAGCTGGAATCTTGACCGTGATACCGCCGGTCGGCAGCGTCTCTGAAACGATCGCTGCCAGGTTTTCCATCTGAAACTGCGTGGCCGCGGTGCCCGCACTCACCGTGATGAACACATCGCAGGGGCCCACGCTTCCGGCGGAAGGTACGATGAAGGCGAGACCGCCCTGCGTGCTCGCGACCTGCACCTGCGACGATCCGAGGAGCACGGGCATTCCGTCTTCGCCTGCGCCAGTCCGCGCCAGCGTAGTCGCAAAGGTGACGTTGACTCCCATCACTGGGTTCGCGGCGGCCGAGCCATCGGTCACTCGCATGACCAGCGGCTGAAACGGCTGTGGCATGAGCACAAACTGTGACGATCCGCTCACCGTCTCGAGCGTCCACCGTGAAGGCGCAGTGGGAAACAAAGTAAAAGTCTGGCAGGGCGCGTTGCTCGGAGCGACGCAGGCGCTAACCTGCACATTGACATTTATGTTCGTGAGGTTTGCGGTGACGGTAGCGAATCCCGATGCGTTGGTCGTGGCGCTGTTCGACGAAAGCACTGCCGTGCCCCGGGTCACCGCAAAATCGACCGTCACATTCGCCACAGGTACGCCGAGGTCCAGCGCTTCGACCGTGAGCGGAACTGCGATCGTCGCACCCTGGCCCACCCAGCTCGTCGGCGTCACGGCCGCGAGGTCGAGCGTGGTCGAGGTACTCACCAGCGTCGCCTGTTGCGTTTGCGCCGGCGAGTAGGACGCCGGCGCCAGCGCGATCGTGATCGTGCTCGGTCCGGTCACCGTCGGGGTCACCCAGCTGGAAGATTCTCCTGCTTCATCGCTCAGCACCGAGCAGGAGGATGCTCCCTTGCACGCCGAGAACTGCACGGCGTTGCTCGCGCTCCATGCAATCGTAGCGCCGCTCACCGGCGTAACTCCATCCGCGGCAACCGCGCGCACACGAGGGCGTTGGCCGCTTCCGCTCCCATCGGAGTTGCTGTCTCCGCGACTTGCAGCGGAAGCAACAGATCCGTGACCAGAGCTCCATAGCTGAGCGCATTGATCATTTGAGAGAAAGCGCCAGTCACCGGATCCGTTACCTGGATCGTGGCCGTTCCGTCCTGCGATCCCGCAGGGATAGCCGCCTGGATCTGGGTCGCCGACGCAGAAAGAGTGCTGCCATTGTTACTCCCTACGCTCACCTGCAGTCCCGGATTAAATCCCAGCCCATTGAGCGTGGTGACTCCGCCAGCCAGACTGAGGCGCGCCGGCGTAACCGTATCCGAATAGAGGAGGCTGCCCTGATAGAAGTAGTCGGGACGACCGTCGCCGCGGAAGTCGGCAATTCCCAAGCGGTATGTCTCGGTCGCGGTGAACTGGGCGTCCGGCCGGCTCATTGCAAAAGTTGTCGAGTTGAACGCCGAAGGCGTTGACGACGGCGCGGCATCGCCGCTCTGGTCGCTCAATTCCCAGACTCCGATTACCGGTAACAGTTTGGTTTCGGTCGGCTGGTTGGTTTCGTCGAGGGCGGTTACCGCGATCGATGCCGTCCGGTTGGCCTGCGCCGTGAACTCGAACCAGTCGGTGCTTCCGTAACCGGAGATCCACGATCCCCAGGCGCCGCCCTGTGGAAGTGCGGCTGGGCTCGCATATGTCGACCCGCTGCCGGGATGCGTTTGCGCGACTTCGCTCTGCAGCATCAGGATGTCCCGCTCCGCGTTCGAGCCATTCGCCACCGTAACCACAACCGGAGCGAACGCGCCCGAGGGCGTCACCTGCGTGGGAGCGTACGGCTCGACACCCATCGACCAGTTCGGATCCAGCGCCTCCACGCTTAACTGATACTCGGCGATGGTTTGCCCAGCAGGAATCGGCAGTTCGCCGAGATCGAAAAAACCTTCGAGCGTAGGATCATTGGAGCCCCACCGGTCGTAGCGAAGGCCATTTCCGTCCACATATCCGTCGATGATGTTTCCGGCGTTCCCGCAGAACGCGAACCCGGAAACAGAAGTCACCACGTATTCTCTCGACGGCGTGTCCGCGACCATCAACCGCGCCACCACGTTGACGCCCTGCATCGGCTGCACCGCATTTCCCGAGGTATCGGTGAAGTACACGCTGCCGTACACTCTGCCCGCCGGCTGCGGATTACTGCTGACGGGATACAGCCGCGCCAGCGCGTCGATGTCGTCCATGGCAGGTACGCCTGGGTTGGGATAGCAGATCGTAATGGGCACGCACGAGATCGGGTCGGCAAAGTGCATCAGAGGAAACCCCGCAAAGTCGGCGCTGGTTGGGGGTGGGTTCTGCGTCAATACGTTCAAGTTCGCCTGCGACCATCCCAAACCGACAGCACGCCCCAGCGCCCGCACCAGACGGTACTGAACGTCGGGCAATTGCGAACTGGTGGCGGCGCAAACTCCGTTGATCACCACGAGCGCGTGAACAATGTTCCCGGCGGTCGAGAAGTTGTCGGGCGTCCCGTAAACGGCGTTAATAAAGCAATCGGCCAAGCTTCCCGCACCCGCGCCGAGCAGCGCATCGGTGACGGTTCCGTCGTAGTCGTAAACAATTCCCAGGGGAGTACCAGTGGCGGAAGGCGTGATGTCCGCCGGGGCGATGACGGTTCCGTTGAAGGCCACTTCGATATTGCTCCCGTTCACGTCTTCCGCGAGATGGCCGCCCTGCGATGCGGTGAGGGCAACGCCTGAAATGCTGGTCCAGGTGCTGAACGCGCTCGCCACAAAGGCATCGGCCTGCGCGCCGCTGAGGATCGGGCTCAGGTTCCCCTGGTCGGTGAAATACTGGACAGAGCCATTCGCCCAGATGAGGGCTTGGCCCTCGACGCCCGGAGCGTAGCCGGAGCCCGCTATGAAAGCCGGGCCTCCGGCGCGGCTGGAAACGGCACTACAGATAAGAAGACTGGCAACCGCGAGCATTCGTGAGACCATGCTCACTCCTCTTCACTCCTGGCGCGGCGGATGGCCCGCTCCAGTTGAACGATGCTGACGCCCCGGGTATCCGCGGTTACAGGCGGATACCCAGATACCACTTGGCGGCTCGGGTCGAGAGCGGCGTCGAGAGCAACCAGTCCTAGTGATCCACCCACCGGACTGGTTAGGCCCAAACGACTCGGCGGATACAAGAACAGCAAAATGTGCTGTCCGCCGCGCATCGGACGATGCCTGGACCACGCGCCTGCCCACTCTCGGATCGTGAGAATCTGTCCCCGTTCAACCCCGGCAATCGCCCGGTCCACGTGAAAACTTAACCGGATCGCCGGCGTGGCGCCCGGAACCGTCTGCTCCGTCGCCGCAATCTGGGTTGCCACCGTCTGTGTCGCGCTCGTGAGCACCGTTCCCGCGAATATCATCCCGGCCCGGCGCGAAAGCTGCTTCCATTGCGGACCGAGAACGCGCTCCGCAACGGCCTGATCCGATTCCTGGGCAGCCGCAAAGCTCGGCAGGCCGAGATTCAATAAGAAGGCCAGTGCGATGATCCACGCGCGTTTAGACGCACGCATAGTGATCTCTTTCTGGGGGGAACGGGACCGGGAAAGGTCCTGGGAGTGGAATCAGCTTAGCGCGTTCTGGGGCGGGAAGATGTGCGGGCGATCACCGCGTCTTTGTGATGAATCGCTTCGAGGCGCGACAGGTTATCTGCGGCGGCGGGCCAATTGCTTGTTCGCCTTCCTGGTCGCCTTCCGTTCTTGCTTTGCGTATTTCTTCGCTGCTTTGTTCTGTTTCTTCGCAGCCTTCTTGAGAAATTTCTGCTGCTTCTGGGCCGCCTTGCGGGACTGGCGGGCGTTTTCCTTGGGACTTATGCGTTGAGCGTGAGCTGGTGTCGACGCTGCAAAGCTCAAAGCCATCAGCAGCACTAAAGCAGCAATTCGTTTCATAACGTCTCCGAACGGACTATCTTGCAGCGATTTTACACCGAAGGTGCGGCGGGAGGCACAATGGGGTGTTACTTCTGTAATCCTCACGTTCTGACGTTAGACTCGCGGTCAGCCCGCATCCCCATTCATTCTGCAGCTGCGGATTCGAACCCCGCGGCCACCAGTATAGGAGCGTTGAAAACCCGCTGTGCTCCCCCGATACCGCCAATCTCGGTTTTGTCGGTGGTTTCAAGACTTTTCCGGATGGCAGAGATTTGAGCGTCGGCAAGGTGCAGGGCCTTCATTGCTTTTATGAATCCAGAGGCCGTTAGAACCCTTGTTGAAAGCCGCTCGCCCTCATTGTGGAAGTGGCGTGCGCGTAGTCTGTATGTGCCATTGCTCTCCGCGTGCGCGTCAACCACATACGGTCGATCCTCGTAATCCCCAAAACGGTTAATAATGACAGTGCTCCCACCGCGAAAGATTGCCTGAATCTGGAGCTCGCCTCCCATCAGCTGAATGTAATTCCGCAGCGTGCTCAGATACATATCGGCACGTTGTTCGATCCGCGAGATTGAGCTCTGGGGCACGGCCAGCAGATCGGCCATGTCGCTCTGGGTTGCTTGTTTCGCGCTGCGTAATTCTTCAAGCGCCATCCGCTGTAGCTCTTCGCGCACCCGCACGCGGTTGTCTGCGATGCTCGCGGGGTCCATCTTCGCTTGCAGTTCTTTGTAGTTCCGTGCCATATCGTCACTCTCCTCGCCGGTCGCCTTGCCTGGCCTGGTGTGTTTCGCTTATTCGTTCTCCAACTCCCGCAGATGCTCGTCGTAAATCGTATCGGCGCGCGGTACGTGTTCCTCGTACCAACGATTGTTGCCGGTCTTGTCCCCGCCAATCAGCAGAATCGCTTTACGGCGGGGATCGAATGCGTAAAGGACACGATACGGTCGTCCTTCATGCTGAATGCGCAATTCGCGCATGTGAGCGGGCCGCGACATCGCAATACCCGACGAATGCGGCATTCTCAGTGTCGGCCCCGCTTGCTGCAAGAGACTAACCGTGAAATCGACGCTCTTCTGCTCGGCAGCATTCAGACCTTCCTACCACCGCCCGAATTCATGGCAGAATTCGACTTCCCACGACACTAATGTAATATGTCATGGACGACATTATGCTGTCAAGGACATATTGGGGTTGGGTACCGGGAAGGATCGCCTTGCGCAGCCCGCTAGTGAATCGTCTTCGTTTTCCGCGACATGTAATCCATCAGCAAATACTGCCCCAGCGTGTAGGGCGTCGTGAAGTAGGCCTTGCCGCGGCACATCTGCGTCACTTTCTGAACGAACTGCACCAGCCCATAATCCGACGCCAGCATGAAGGTATTGATCAGCACGCCCGCCCGTTTGCACTTCGAAACTTCTTCGAGCGTCTGGCTCACCACCAGCGGATCAAGCCCAAAGGCATTCTTGTAAATGCGCCCGTCTTCGAGCGTCAGTGCCGACGGCTTGCCGTCGGTGATCATGACGATCTGTTTCATGTCCTTGCGCTGGCGCTGCAGGATGCGCTGTGCCATGCGCAGGCCTTCGCGCGTGTTGGTGTAGTACGGACCCACCTTCACCCGAGCCAGTTGCGAAAGCGGAACTTCTTCCGCCGAATCGTGAAACAGCACGAGCGACAGCGAGTCTCCGGGATACTGCGTCCGAATCAGTTGCGACAGCGCCATCGCAACTTTCTTGGCCGGCGTGAAGCGGTCTTCGCCATACAGAATCATCGAATGCGAACAGTCGAGCATCAACACCGTCGCGCACGAGGACTGATACTCGCACTGATGCACCTGCAAATCGCGGCATTCGAGGTTTAAAGGAAGCCCAAGCCCTTCGCGCTGTATAGCTGACGACAGCGTCGCCGTGATGTCGAGGTTCAGCGTGTCGCCAAACTCGTATGGCTTCGACGCGCCGCTCGCTTCGATACCCGTCGCCATATCGCGCGTGTCGTGACGCCCAAAATTCGATTTGCCCAGCGACCCCAGCAGATCGCGCAGAGCTTTGAATCCTAAAAAGTCCAGGCTCTTGTCGGTGATCTCGAACCTCGCCTGCTGTGCTTCGCCGACCTGCCCGCCCATGCTCGACCGATTCGGATCATGCGGCTGGTCAATCGAGATGTAATCTTCCTGCTGCATGCGCTCGATCAGCTTCTCGATCAACTCTTCGAGTTCGCCCTCCATCTGCATCTGCTGCAGCCGGTCGCGCATTTCTTCGTCAAACATCTCGCCATCGAGCAACGCCTGTTCGAGAGCGCGTCGCAACTCATCCAGCGTTTGTTCCCCGTCCGGGAGCTCGTACCAGAAATTGTCGTTGAATCCGCTCTGCAGAAAATAGTCGGAAAGAGCGCTGAGCAGATCTTCCATGCTCATTTCGCCGGCCGGGTCGGGAACGTATTTGGAGTAGCGGATGCGTTTCATAAAAGAACAGGTCTTAGGTCTTAGGTCTTAGGAAAACCGTTGCAAGCAGAGCGCCGTTGTTAGACCGCACTTGGTCAAGGTTTTCCTGAGACCTAAGACCTAACACCTGAGACCTGATTAATTAAATCCTCTTTTCCGTCCAAATTCCGACTCGTCCGGCTCAAAGACTCGTTCCTGCTTTTTCGGAGGCTTTTCTCCCGCCGTAAACACGCGCTCCTCATTGCGTCCGATTTTTTTGTGCGCGTGCAAACCTTCAAGGACGAACTCCGCGGCCGACACCTGCATCTCGGCGCTGTCTTTTGGACCGACATTCAGCTTGCCGAGTTTTTCCATCAGGCCCTGAATCTGGGTCAGGCCTTCCAGCACTTCCACAGCTCCGGCATTGTCGCCGAGTTGAATCTCACCGCCGAGATCGAACCACTGCACCACCTGATTCATGTTGACGCCGTGCAGATAGGTATCAAATGCCTTCGCGACCGCGGTGCGGATCAATTCGCGGCTGACAAAATCCGCGCCCTTCATCTCGCCTTCGTATTCCAGTTCCAGCTTGCCCGTGATCGCCGGCAACGCGGCATAGATGTCACTGATTCGAGGCACGATCAACTTCTCCTGATGCGTCAGCGCCCGGCGCTCGGCATTCGATACCACGTTCTCGATCGCCGAAATCGGCAGGCGCTGGCTCACGCCCGAACGCTTATCGATTTTCTTGTCGTCACGCGCCGCGAAAGCGATCCGCTCGATCACTTCCTGCACATACTTCGGAATATGCAGCCTCGAGCCATTGCGATCGAGCCACGCTTCCTGCGTGGTAATCGCTATCCCTTCTTCTACCGTCGCCGGGTAGTGCGTCCGAATCTCCGACCCGATGCGATCCTTCAGCGGCGTAATGATCTTTCCGCGTGCGGTGTAGTCTTCAGGATTCGCGCTGAACACGATCGCTACATCCAGCGGCAGCCGGATCGGATATCCCTTAATCTGCACGTCGCCTTCCTGCATGATGTTAAACAGTCCGACCTGAATTTTTCCCGCGAGGTCGGGCAACTCGTTGATCGCAAAAATTCCACGATTGGCCCGTGGCAGCAATCCATAATGCACGGTGAACTCACTCGATAATTCGTGGCCGCCGCGCGCCGCCTTGATAGGATCGATATCGCCGATCAAGTCCGCGATGGTGACATCGGGCGTCGCCAGCTTCTCTACGTAGCGGAGCTCCGGTGTCAGCCAGGCAATCGGCGTGGCGTCTCCTTCTTTCGCCACCAGTTCGCGGCAGCGCCGGCAGATCGGAGCGTAGGGATTATCGTGAATTTCGCAGCCGGCGATGTAAGGCATCTCTGGATCGAGCAACGCCGTCAGCGCGCGTAAAATGCGGCTCTTCGCCTGACCCCGCAGGCCGAGGAGAATAAAATTGTGCCGTGAGAGAATCGCGTTCACGATCTGCGGCACCACCGTGTCGTCGTAGCCCACGATGCCGGGAAATATCGGGCCGCCGTCGCGCAGCCGCGACATCAGGTTCTCGCGCAGCTCATCCTTGACTCGCCGCGATCCGAGACGCTGGGCAGTGAAGGGACTTTGGCGCAACTCGCCGAGAGTCCGGACGACACTCATGGTGGGAACCTCCGAAGGAAACCGCCTTATGCGGATTATACCGCCGGAGAACGCTGTCAGCTTTTTCAGCTGTCAGCTGTCAGCGCTCAGTTTTCCGTGGGGCTCTCAGGTTCCATGCTCGCTTCGTTTGAATCCATGAAGTTCATGTAGGATGTGATCCACTAATCGTTAGTGAGACTGCTGCCATTTGGCTGTAGAGACGGGGCTCGCCCCGTCTCCCGCCGCGTAGTCATCAAGGAGCGACAATGCGCTGGTACCACGATCTGGCGTACTTCTTCGGGGGCGTATTCCTCGCGAACGCCCTGCCCCATCTAGGCAACGGGATGTCCGGGCATGCCTTCCAAAGCCCCTTCGCATCGCCACCTGGAGTGGGCCTGTCCTCCTCGACAGTCAATGTCCTGTGGGGTCTGTTCAACCTTGCCATCGGCTACCTGCTCGTTTGTCGTGTCGGCAACTTCGATCTGCGCAGGACCCGGCACGTGCTGGTCCTCGGGGCAGGCGTCCTGCTCATGTCGCTGAACCTTGCCCACTACTTCGGGCGGCTCCACGGAGGGCTGTAAGCCTGCCTTTTGCCAAACCCTGCCTTTGCCAAACGAAGAACGAACCGCCTAATTCCAGCGCGCCTTCGCCGCCCGCCGCAGTCCCGGCAGAATCGCTTCGAGGTAGCCGACCACCGCTTCCAGCCGTTTTGCCTCCGACAGCGTGGAGAGCAGGCTCTGCTTGAAGTCGAGATCGAGCGGGAGCGATCCGGCGAGTAAGAAAGAAAGATTGCCGCCATGCTGGTCGAGGCCGGAAGGCTCTGCTCGGGCGAGTTTCGCGATCTCGGCGTGCAAGCGCACGGCCTGCGTCACCATCTCGGTCAATGGCTTGCCGGGTTCGTCTTCGTCCTGCACCACCGAAATCTCAGCCTGCAAAAATGCCCGATCTTCATTGACTTGGATCACTTCAAAACGCTCGACGCCGCGCGTCAGAATGTCCATGCGCCCGTCGTCATACTTCTTCGTCACCGACATGATCTCGGCGGTGCAGCCGATATCGGCTACCCCGTCGGAAGATGCCCGCACGATCCCGAACGGCTTTTTGTGCTCCAGGCATTCCGCGATCATCTCTTTGTATCGCGGTTCGAAGATGTGCAGCGGCAGCGGAACGCCCGGCAGCAGCACCAGTTCGAGCGGAAAGATGGGCAACAGCGAACTCACGGCGTCTCCAGTGCAGACGATTTTACGCTATTGGAAAGTTCTCAGTTCTCAGTTTTCAGTTATCAGTAAAACCGTATGGACCCGATCATCCAAGCACCCTTAGGCCCGGACACATTCGTCCGGACAGGCGAGCGTATCTCGCCACTGAGAACTGAGAACTGTCGTTTGACTAGCCGCCCAACACGCGATACAAGAGTCGCCATGGAGATGGATGGAAAAGTCGTCGTCGTCACCGGGGCTTCCATGGGAATCGGCGAAGCGATCGCCAAAGTTTTCGCCGATGCAGGCGCTAGCGTCGTGCTGCTCTCGCGGGATGCCGGTCGCGGCGACGCCGCACGGCTCCGCGTCGGCCACATCGACCGCACGCTTGCCCTGGCCTGCGATGTTCGCAACCGCGAAGCGATCGACCGCGCCCTTGCCCAGGCGCTGCGCCGCTTCGATCGCGTGGATGTCTGGGTCAATAATGCGGGCGTGGGCATCCGCGACACCGTCGCCGACATGCAGACCTCCGCCGTGCGCGAATTGTTCGAAACGAATTTCTTCGGCGCCATCGCCTGCATGCAAGCCGTCATACCCGCCATGCGCAAAGCCGGCGGCGGGACCATCGTCAACATTTCCAGCGTTGCCGGACACCTTCCGGTGCCGTCCATGGCCCTCTATTCCGCCAGCAAATTTGCCATGAACGCTCTCGGAAAGGGCGCCCGTCTCGAGCTGAAACGGGACCAGATCAACGTGCTTACCGTTTGTCCTGGATACGTGAACACCGATTTTGGCGCGCACGTGGTCTCCGACCGGCAAGGCCGAAGCAATGTTCGCCCCCAATCGGTGCGCGGCATCACCGCGGAGCGAGTAGCGCGGGCCACTTATCGCGGGTATCGCAGTGAGAAGCGTGAGGTCGTCGTACCCTGGTCCATGATTCCGGTCATCAAGCTCTATCAATTGTTCCCGGGATTGGTCGAGTGGGGGATGGCCCGAGTGCTCAATTCGCCCAAAGGTAAAGAAAAGTAAATTCGGCTAACTTTCGGACACCTGAAGCATCCAAAGAAGTAGGCAGAACTGCAGTCTTCCACCCCCTCCGAAGAGCCGTAGCACGGCGGCTCTGGGGGTGGGGGCTGCCGTTAACTCTTCCGTGCCCCCTTTCGTTAGAATAGGGATATGAGATTCCCCTTCCCCACCTCGCGGTTGACATCCCCGTTGCTTGTTTCTCTGTGTGCATTGTTTGCCGTCATCGTCGCGTTGTCCTCGACGGCGCCCGCGCAGGAAGGCACGCTCGATAAATCCCCGCCCAAGGGGATTACCTCCGACGAAATCGTCAAGCGCTTCGCCGCCAAGGAGAAAGAATTTAAGGAGGCGCGCGATCAGTACACCTACCGGCAGGATGTTAAGGTCATGACGCTCGATGGCGAGACGCCGGACGGCAACTACCAGCAGGTGTTCGACGTGACCTTCGACGATAAGGGACGCAAGATCAAGAACGTCGTATTCGCGCCGCAGCCCACACTGCAACGCATCCAAATGACCGAGGAAGATTTCGACGATATCGAGAACCGCCTCCCCTTCGTGCTGACTTCGGATGAAGTCGCCGACTATGACGTCCTCTACGTGGGGCAGCAAAAGCAGGACGAGCTGAACACTTATGTTTTTGATGTGGCTCCGAAGCAGATTGTCGGCAAGAAGCGCTATTTTCAGGGACGCATCTGGGTCGACGACCATGACTATCAGATCGTAGAAACCTACGGCAAGACCGTGCCCGACATCAAAAAGAAGAAAGGCCAGGAGAACCTGTTCCCCAAGTTCACCACCTGGCGCGAACAGATCGACGGCCAGTACTGGTTCCCCACCTACACGCGCGCCGAAGACACGCTGAAGTTTTCCCTGGGGGACGTGAGAATCCGCGAGATCATAAAATACACGAACTACAAACGCTTCGGATCAAAATCGAGAATCACCTACGACGGCCAGGAAGTGCAGAAGACGGAGCCGAAACCCGGAGAGCAGCCCCCGGCCGACCCGGCGAAGCCGCAGTGAAACTAAAGCGAGGTTCCAGGGTTTAGATAAGAGGTTGACACTCTGAGGAGGACCATTCCGCCGATGAACAGAAAATCTCGTTTTGTCAGTTCACTTTTTCTGGCCGCCGCCCTGGCTTGTGCCGCATTGGGCACGGCTTGCGCCCACCATTACTACCGGGTCTATGATCCCTATTACAGCGACTACCACGTCTGGAACCATGACGAAGTGGTTTATTACAACCAGTGGTCGCGTGAAAATCATCGCGACGAGCATCGCGATTTTCGCAGATTGCCTCCCGGGGAACAGAAGGAATACTGGACCTGGCGCCACGCTCACGGCGATCATCACTAGCTAACAGACTGCGCCCCGAGTATCCCGCTCATTCGCGTCCTATGCGATTGAGTGGGAACTCGCCGGGCGCGAGTCCGCTTCAGTAGAACAAATACTTCCTCCACTTATCGTCCGAGTGCCCCATCAAGCGCATGATGTGGCGACTGGTGTGGAGATTGAAGGCGCGGGGTTCGCGCGCAGGTTTCATGTTGGCTTCGTGCGGAAGCTGGTTGCCCTTGCGGCGGTTACAGTGGTGACAGCAGGCGACGAGGTTTTCCCAGGTAGAGAGGCCGCCACGCGAGCGCGGGATCACATGGTCCAGCGTGAGTTCGCCGGATGCCAGCGTGGTGCTGCAATACTGGCACGTGTTGCGGTCGCGCAGCAGAATGTTCTTCCGTGACAGCGCGCGCGACTGATGCGGTATCCGGCGATACTCCAGCAGTCGGATCACCGAGGGCACCCGCATGGCCACGCGCGCGGCGTGCAGGAAATGTCCATTTTCTTCTTCGGTCATGGCAACGCCCTTCAACACCAGCACGATCGCGCGGCGCGCCGCACATACATTGATCGGCTCATAGGAGGCGTTCAGAACCAGCACGGGCTGATGCAAAGCGTGGCCGTCCCGGTCGGAATGCACCCCCGAAGCGAGCATCGCCGCCGGCAGGTGCGACCGCATGCTTCCACCGAAATTGTGCAATCGCAACGACATCATTTCTACCCGTGTGCCGCCATTCCCAGGCTGTCTTCGGTTCCTTCCGGCAAATCCTCTGGCGGATCTCCCGATAAGTCTCCCGACATATCTCCCGAGAACGAAATGACATCGGAAGTTTTCAACGTTCGCGCCACCGTCGCAACCCACACCCGCGCGGCTCCCGCGCGACGAAGAACTCCGGCGCACTCCGAAGCCGTCGTCCCAGTGGTATAGACATCATCGACCAGCAGGATGTCGCGGTCCAATATTCGCGCTGGGTCGCTCACTGCAAAAGCGCCGCGCATATTCTCACGCCGTTGATGGCGAGTCAGGCCAATCTGGCTCCCAGTCTCGCGCCGCCGCAGCAAGACGCCCGTGCACAAATCAAATCTTTTCGGACGCGACAGTTGCTTCAGTGCTTCCCGCGCAATGATCTCCGCCTGATTGAATCCGCGCTGCCCCTGTTTGTGCTTATGCAGCGGAACCGGAACCACCGCGATCGTCCCGACGGGCATTGCCTTTTCCAGGTCCGCGACGCTTTCCGCCAGCACCCGTCCCAAAACCTGCGCCGCGGGACGAACCTGCTGAAACTTGAGCACATGAATCAGGTCGCGCAACCCGCCTTCGTAGCTGCCGTAAGCAACTGCCCGCTCGAACGGAGGATCGATACGCTGGCACAGCAGGCACCGCGGATCCCCGCCATCCGCCACGCCAGGATTCACTGGTCCGTGATGCAAGTATCCGGGCAAGTGCATCGCTGCTCCGCAAACCGCGCAGTACGAGCCTTTCAAGGGGTGAAGCGCGAGTAGACAATTTTGGCAGACGGGGAGCCGGGAAACTCGAATCAGGGGGGAACCACAGATACGGCAATCGGCGGGAAAGAAAGTGAAGAATAAAGTCGCAGCAGCGCGCTTGCCAAAGCCAGCGAACCCATGCTCCGTCAACCCATGGCCCGCCGCTTGGCCCTGGGCAGCCCGTATTCGAAACCCAGTACTGCTGAAGACGGCCTCCCGCTCCCGGCAAATCGACAGCGCTTTGCCAAGCTACTAAGTCAGTATAGCCTCGCTGCGCAACCCTACGCAATGCACGGTAGTGGTGCAATTTGCGAAATCGTTAACCACCAAGGCCACGAAGGTACACGAAGGAAATATATGAAGCCAAAAGCCTTCGTGATCCTTCGTGCCCTTGGTGGTTCAGGATTTCATCTGCTCCATCGTGAAACCGCACTACTACGCAATGCACCCTATGCAATGCGACTATCGCGCTCCGAACCACCTGGAGATTGATTCTGCGGCGGCTTGCTCCCGGGCTGAAACCGTTCGATCACCGCAATCGTGCGCAACGCGTATCCCCTGTGATAACAACGCTCGCAGCGGACCACCTGCAGTAACAGCAACGGAAGCACATACCTTTCAAAGAAACCGCGAGAGCGGGAGCGATACGCTTGTTGAAAGCCACATTCCCGGCAGTAATATTCGTCGAAGCGCCGGATCCAAGAGGGTCGGGCAACGAGAGTCACAAAAACCTCCCGGACAGAACTATCACAGAATCCTAACCCGGGCTAAGACGCAAAGTTGCAGATTAAAGTTGCAGATTCCCGCAATCGCCGTAATGTTAGTTTCGAAGGGTACGGTGGAGAGGCGGGCGCCCTCGACCGTCCATCACGGACCGTCCGCACTTGTAAAGCGCCCTTTCGCCGTGTTAAGGTGCGCCGTCGCCGCTACTTGTGCATAGGCAATCAAAAATCCGAATCATCAAGAGGATCCAATGAGCTCTCCTGCCGGGGATGCGCCCGGAACCATCCGTAAGCATCGCCCCTACGTCCCGGAAACCATGGAAATGAAGGAGTTGACCTTCCGCGCCATATTTCTGGGGCTGATCCTGACGGTAGTTCTCGGCGCGGCCAATGCCTATCTCGGCTTGCGTGCCGGCATCACCATCGCGGCGACCTATCCGGCGGCGGTCATCTCCATGGCGGTGTTGCGGGCCTGGAAGGGATCGCTGCTTGAAGAAAATATCGCCCGAACCGCAGGCTCTATCGGAGAGGGCATCGCCGCTGGGGCGATCTTCACGATTCCGGCTTTCCTCATCGCGAAGGCATGGCCTTCGTTTCGACCACATGACGCCTACTGGAAATCCACCGCCCTGATCATGGTCGGCAGCATCCTCGGCGTTCTTTTCATATCTCTGGTGCGAAGGGTGATGGTCGAAGATCCGGAATTACCCTTCCCCGAATCGGTGGCCGCCGGCGAAATTCACAAGGCCGGACAGCGCGGCGCCGAAGCTGCGAAATACCTTTTCTGGAACATAGGCGTGGGTGGCGTCGTCTACATGCTCGGCAGGTTCGGATTGTTCGCCGCCGACAAGGACCTTCACGTCCGCATCGGCAATCTGGGCCATTCTCAGATTCGCCTGGGTCCGGTCGGCAGCACGAGAATAGTGGCTACTGGAGCCACCACCATGTTTGCTGCTCCCAGCGTGAGCCCGGCATATTTGGGCGTAGGTTACATCATCGGCCTCAAACTGGCATCGCTGCAGTTTGCCGGAGGCGTTATTGCCTGGGGACTGCTGGTTCCCATGCTGGTGTACTTTCTGGGGCCGCAGCTCAGAAACTATCTGCCGTCCGACACTCCCGACAACTGGTCGGCCATGGTTCTCGCCGTCTGGCGCTTCATCGTTCGCCCCATCGCCGTCGGCGGAATGCTGGTGGGCGCGGCCTACACTTTGTTCAACATGCGCAAGAGCCTCACGGCCGGCCTGGGCAAGGCGTTCGCCGATCTAAAGCAGACGGCTGACGATCGTGCCAAACTCTCGCGCACCGAACAATACATGAGCTCCAAGGTGGTCCTCGGCTTGATTGCTCTCATGTTTGTTCTGATGTGTTTTCTCTATATTCACATTTCCGGGCTGGTTTGGCCGGCGATATTGGCCGCCGTGGTCATGATCATTGTCGGTTTTTTCTTCGCCACGGTTTCCGGAAACCTCGTCGGCTTCATCGGATCTTCTAATAACCCGATTTCAGGTTTGACGATCTCGACATTGCTGATCGCCGCTCTGCTTATGGTTTCGCTTGGGGTCTCCGGCGCCGAAGGAGTAGCCGTGGTTCTCGGCGTCGCGGCGGTGGTTTGCGTTTCGTCGGCCGTCGCCGGCGAGTTGCTGCAGGATTTCAAGGTTGGTTACATCCTCGGCGGAACACCCCGCAAGATCCAGATTGCCGAATTGATCGCAGTCGTCGTGGCCAGTCTGGTTATGTACTGGCCGCTGTATCTGCTCAACGCAGCTAACATCCAAGCCGGCGGAATCGGATTCGGAGATCGCCAGTTGCCTGCCGTCCAGTCTGGACTGATGGCTACCCTCGCCCAGGGAATCGTCGGTGGTGAAATGGCGTGGGCGCTGGTTGTAGTTGGCATACTTTTCGGTTTTGCCATGATCATGATGAAGGTGAAGAGTCCGATGCTGGTTGCAGTCGGCATGTATCTCCCTTTTGAAACCACGTTTGCAATCTTCATCGGCGGCGTCTTTCGCGCAGTGGCTGACCGTCTGGCGGAACGGCGCGGCCTGAACGTGGCACAAAAAGCCCGCGTAGAGAACGCCGGAGTTCTCTCCGCATCGGGACTCATCGCGGGCGAAGCCCTGCTCGGACTGCTGTGGGCGGGCCTGCAATTTGCCCCCAGTTGGGCTAGGCCGCAGATCTTCAGCGAACCCTCATACCTCGCCGGTCTCGCGGTAATGGTGGGCTTGGCCGGATTGATGATCCGCATTCCACTTTCGAGCGCGGGAGATCCCAACGAACCCGCTCCACCAGTAGGCATGATGTAGGAATTTGCAGTCCGGGACAGATTCTACTTCGTGATACTTTGTGTCCTTGGTGGTTTCTGCCTTATGTCGATCGCGGAAAACATTGCCCATGTGCAAGAGCGGATTGCGGTAGCCGCGCGCCGGGCAGCCCGTGATCCAAGAGAAATCACGCTGATGGGAGTAAGCAAAACTTTTCCCGCGGAGAGCATCCGCGAAGCTTACGCCGCCGGCCTCCGCGTTTTCGGCGAGAACCGCGTGCAGGAGTTCGCGGGCAAAGCGGATGCCGTACGCGACCTGCACGACGCCAAATGGCACCTGATCGGACACCTGCAAACCAATAAAGCCGCGAAGGCAACCGAGTTGTTTGATGCGGTCGATTCGGTGGACTCCGTGCGGATGGCCGACAAACTGAATGGTTACGCGGCAAGCGTAAGCAAGACATTATCTGCTTTGATCGAGATCAATATCGGCGGCGAGAACGCTAAAAGCGGAGTCGCACCCGGCTCCGACGAACTTGAACAAATTCTGCTTGGCGCTGCACGTTGGGAGCATCTCAAAATTCAAGGCTTGATGACCGTGCCGCCTTACTCGGAAGATCCCGAAGGCTCCCGTCCTTATTTCCGCCAGCTCCGTCAGATTCAAGAAAGCATTGCTGTGCGCAAACTCCCGCAAATCGGCATGGCTGTTCTTTCCATGGGAATGTCGCATGATTTCGAAGTCGCGATTGAGGAGGGAGCAACCTGCGTACGCGTGGGGACGGCGATCTTCGGGGAGAGAGCAAAAGCCTAACCACAGGGGGCACGGAGGTCCACGGGGGAAAATCTGAGAAGGGGTGCTGGTGTCCCCAGTGCGTCTCCGTGCCCCCTATGGTTAAGGGGCGTCATTCCATAAAAAATGAGAGATCGCGCCACGACTCCACAGCAGGCGGCGGCAGAGATCCGACGTGTGCTCGCGGACGGCGGATCGGCCGCGCACGCTACCGGAGTGCAGTGGTTCTTCAAGGAAGAAATCAAATCACACGGCTGGTATACCGCGGCTTTGCGAAAAGCCGCCGGCCAATTTCGGCGGAGTTTTGCGCGCGAACGGGGGATGGATTTTATCGTGCAGGTCGCCGACAAGCTCTTCTCGGGGCGGAATCTTGAGGAGAAGGTGTTCGCGGTTTTTCTGCTTGAAAAGGAAACGCAGAATCTTGGCGACAATGAGTTTCGGCTTTTTACGTCGTGGCTCGACCGCGTATCAAGTTGGGCTGATCACGATGCGCTGGTGCATGATGTGCTGGCGCCGATGATTGTCTCCGACCCTGCCCGTTGTGGCGAAGCTTTCCTGTGGGCTGCGTCGCCGAATCGATGGCGGAGGCGCGCGGCCTGCGTTGCGCTGATTCGCGGGACGCGCGAGCGGCGATTTTTTCGAGAGATCGTGCGGCTTTCGAATCAACTACTCGACGACGAAGATGACATGGTGCAGAAGGGATTGGGCTGGCTGTTACGTGAAACGGCCGAGGCCGATCCCAAGCGCACTGTATCTTACCTAATGAAAATTCGAAGCCGTGCGCCGCGACTGGTGCTGCGGACCGCTTGCGAAACACTGAGTCTCCCCGTGCGGAAGCGCGTTCTCGGCTGAAGTGGAAAGGGTGTCAGGAAAAATCGAGAACGTCCTGAAACCTCAGACCTATCGCCGTTCTCAGAGGCCTTCGTCTTCCAGGTACTTCTCCACTTCGAGCGCCGCCATGCAGCCCGACCCGGCGGCGGTGATGGCTTGGCGATAGCGCCGATCCTGCACGTCGCCGCAGGCATAAACACCCGGCACTTTTGTAAAGACATTCTTGTGCGTCACGAGATAACCATCGGCATCGGTTTCTAACTGGCCGTGAAAAACCTTGGCGTTGGGAATGTGCCCGATGCCGAGAAACATCGCGCTGGTGGGAAATTCCCAGCTCTCGCCGGTCTTCAGATTGCGCAGACGCAACGCGGTGACTTCTTTCTTGCTGACATCGAGAACGTCATCCACCACGGTGTCGGTGAGAAACGCGATCTTTGGATTCGCCCGCGCGCGATCGAGCATAATTTTCGAGGCGCGGAAATTCTCGCGACGATGGATGAGCGTCACTTTGCTGGCGAAGCGAGTCAGAAAAGTCGCTTCCTCCATGGCGGAGTCGCCGCCGCCGATGACTGCGATTTCCTTGCCCGAAAAGAAGAAGCCATCGCAGGTCGCGCAGGAAGAAACGCCGTGGCCGATCAGCGCATGCTCGTTCGGCAGTCCCAGCCAGCGCGCCGATGCCCCGCTGGCGATGATCAGGGTGCGGGTCTGAATGGTTTCCTTGCCGAAACTTAACTCGATCGGACGCTTGCTCAAATCGGCTTGGACCACATGACCTACGCGATACTCCGCGCCGAAACGCATCGCCTGCTTCCGCATGTTTTCGATCAGTTCCGGTCCCTGGATGCCGTCGGGAAAGCCAGGGAAATTTTCCACCAGCGTCGTCAGTCCTAATTGCCCGCCCGGTTCATGGCCTTCGATGATGAGCGGCTTGAGGTTGGCGCGGGCGCTGTAGAGCGCCGCGGTGTGCCCGGCGCATCCTGAGCCCATAATGACAACGTTGCGTATGTCCATAGTGGTGACAAACCGTAGTAAGAAGCAGTAGTAAGTAATCGTGCTCGAGAAACAGTGCCAATTAGATAGATTCTGAAAAATAGCTTTCGCTTCAGCCGCTGGCGGAACCCGGCAATTACGGGTTCTTTCTGCTGCCGGGCTTGGCCGTAGTTCCGGTCGGGCGGCCGACCCCCATCCGCGCCAGTTCTTCCGGCACCATTTTGCGCGCTCCCAGAGCGTCGCGATAGCGCTCCATAATCGATGAGGCGGCGTGGAAGATCGGCTCGTATGCCGTCTGATCCGTCGCTGGACTTCCCTCTTCTCCCGAGCAACGCGACAGCGCCACCGACGATTTTCCAAAGCGTTCCAGCCTGACACGCGAAACCGGGGTGCTGGTCGACAACATCGCGGTCGCGGAAGTGACTGTCGAAGCGCTGTCTTCGATCGAAACCTGCATCAGTTCTTTCGGATCGCGCACTCGTAGCACCAGCGTCTCCACCATATTCTTCGAGTCCACGCTGAACGAATATTGGACGTTGCTGAACAACGTGGCGTCGGGAAATTCACGCCGGATCCGAACCCAGTCGGCCGCCGACACCGCCCCCGGCTTCAACTGTTGCATCCCGGGAATCGGCGTGTTCTGGTCGAGCGTGGAATGTCCGCGAGCTACTTCATAATCCTTGCTGAACCTTGGCTTGGCGGGAACTTTGGCCAACGCCGACGATAGCTCTTTCTGCTCCTCGGCCGAAGGTGCGCATACGTTGAGAAGGTTCACTTTTACCGGAGGCTGCTGGGCATTCGCCGAAGGCTGGGCGCTCGCTGGAGGCTGCTGAGCGGAGGCCGTCGCTGTGATAGCAAGGGCCGCCATCATGATCAGGGTCTTGTGAGGGAACACGGCGAAATTGTATCAGGGGAACGGACAGGTTAGAGGTTAGAGGTCAGACTGCAGAGGTGAACCCCGAGACCAGGTTGCGAAGGGTGTTACCTCTGCAATCTGACCTCGGACCTCTGCAATCCTGTTCTGAATCTTAGTCGGCTGCCCCGGACTCGGGTTCGATGGCGCCATGCCGGCGCAGCAACTGCGGCAGATTCTGCGAAAATGCCGAGCGCGGCAGCACCATGTCACAACCCACTTCGTGCGCTTTCTGCTTCAAGTCGCCCTGCACGTGGGAGAGGAATCCAATGATCGACGTCCCTTTCTTCAGCTTGCTTTTCAGTTTTGGGATGAGCGTCAAGGGCTTGGCGTTCGCATTGTTCAAGTCGAAGATGATCAGGGAAGGCTTTTCTTCGCCGTTACTCTTCATCCGGTCGGTCAGTTCCTTCTCGTTCTTCACAAACTCGACCTTCACGTTCATCTTGCGGCCCGTTTCCTGAATCTTGCTCAGGAAGAACAGGTCTTCGACAAAGGCGAACACCCGTGAAGCGGCATCCTCGCGCGGCATGGGTAAAGGCTCAGGATCGACCACGGGATAGGAAGAGGAAAAACCCGGCCGTCGCGGTCCCCGGCTGCCGTTGCCGTTGTCGTTGCCCATATTGGCGCGATAGCTGTGATCCATGGGAGCGGTAAAAATGCCCTGCTGCTCCTGGCGGTTGCGGCCCATCGGGCCACCCGCGCCTCGTTTTGGCGGACGCCGTCCACGGCGTCGTTTGTGTCTCCCTCCGCCTGCGGAGGAATGTCCGGGTCCTGCATTCATATTTTTCTCTTGTGAATCGTTGAAATTAATCCCCTGAAGTCACTCCCGAAAGTCAATCCCAGAAGCTAATCGCGGCCTGGATCGCAGGCCCGATGTTTCGTCTTCCCCTCCGGTCGCCAAGCTGCAGATCATTGCACACTGGCTACCGGCAGACCAAATCCCCACATCGGCTGGATGCTATTGGAGAACGATATTCAAATTATCGTGTGCAAAATATCGTTGTTCAAACTATCTAGGCGCCTGGAGTTTTTGTTTGGCGCGAACAGCCAGCATGGAAGCATGGCTATTGGGAACATCTTGATGTTACTCATGAAACCGCCTACTGCGCAAGGGGGGAGTGCACTAAGTTTTCCACACCAGCATTACTAAAGTGGGCCATGGACGTCGGGAGCGAGCGCTCAACCCTCAGTTCTAAATCAACCCGGCCCCTCCGAGAACCGAGAACTGAGAACTCACTACGGTACCTCGATCAATTCTATCTTGCCCTCCCGCGTACGGTGTAGCACCATCAACTTGCCCTCAGGATCGCGGAACACGAAAACATCGCGGTCACGGAAGTGGGTCTCCTTAATCGCTTCTTCCAGCGTCATCGGACGAAGCGCAACCGAATCCCTAGAATGCACCAGGTGGACTTCGGTGGTCCGCGCCACCGACGGAAATTTATGAACGATGACGGACACGGAAGCGCTCTTCGCCAGTCCCAGGCCTGCCTCAAAGTTGTCTTCGAGCAGCTGACCGTCAAATTTCTTGACCGCCTTCCGTTTCTTGCTGAGCCACTTCGTCTTGTATTTGAGCGCCTGCTTCTGCAGGTGGTCGAGCGCCTCGCTGACCGCCGACGCCATATCGCCGGTTTGCGCCAGCCCAACAATCGGGCCGTTTGGCGGATTGATCGTGATTTCAGCTTTGTGCTGGCGTTTTTCGACGGCCAGAATCACCTTGGTCTCGAATCGGTCCCCTAGAATTTTGCGGATCTTATTGAGGCCGGTTTCAACTTCTCTGCGGATAGTGGGAGTGATTTGGTACTTTCTTGCGGTGTATTCCACGTTCATCAATCAGCCTCCAACAAGGTCAGAGGTGAGAGGTCAGATTGCAGAGGTGAACCCCAACCGCTGCAGCTTGAAGGTTTTCACCTCTGCAATCTGACCTCTGACCTCTGCAATTACTTCTTAACTCTTCTCTGGTGGGTGCTCGGAATCTTCATATCTTCGCGATATTTCGCTACCGTTCGGCGAGTAACCTGGATGCCTTGCGATTGCAGGATGCGAGTGATCTGTTCGTCGGTCAGTGGCCGGCTGGGATCCTCTTCTTCGATCAGCTTCTTGACCCGGCGCTTCAAAATCAGCAGCGAAGTGCCGCCACCCTCGGGCCCCTGCACGCTCTCGGAGAAGAAATAGCGCAATTCGAACACGCCCTGCGGCGTGTGAACGTACTTATTGGCGACGGCGCGGCTGACGGTGGAAGGATGCACCCCGATCTCTTCCGCTACTTCCTTGATCATCATGGGCTTCAGTTGATCGATTCCGCGCTCCAGAAAATCCTCCTGCCGCGCCACAATCGAATAACAAACCTTGGTGATCGTCTGCTTGCGCTGTTCGATATTCTTGATCAGCTGGATGGCGGATTTGTAGCGGTCTTTGACGTAGTTGCGCGTATCGCGGTCATTGCCGTCCCGCGTCAGCAGGCGCTTGTACGTGGGATTCAACCGCAATTGCGGCATGTCTTCGTCATTCATGATCACCAGCCACTCGTCACCATGCTTCACAAAAGCCACATCCGGCTCGATCAGGCGGGCGGGAACTTTGTTGTAGCGCAGGCCAGGCCGCGGATCCAGCGTGCGGACGTACTCGAGCGCCGCCTGCACCGCTTCCACGGAACGCCCGATGGCACGCGCAATTTCCTTGAATTGCTTCAGCGTCACCGCTTTCAAATGCTGATCGACGACGGCACTCGCATCGCGCACCGTCGGCTCGGTCAGGGCATTGCCGTTGGGGTGCAGATGCAACTGCTCCAGATGGTAGCGCAACTGATAGAGCAGGCATTCCCGCAGGTCGCGGCAGGCGATGCCCTGCGGATCGAACTGGCGCACAACTTCCAGCGCCTCGTGCAGATCGGCAACGGTGAAACCTACGGACGCAATGCGGGCCGGCGCCGTGGCGGCTGCGGTTCCGGGATCCGCCACGCTCAGCAGCCGAACCTCGGCTGCCATCTCGGGGTGAACGCTCGCCACAACTTCTGGCTCAACTTCTGGATCAATTTCGATTTCGGGCTCGACAAAAGACTCCGCTCCAGCGTATTCCCCGGCCAGACTTTCCCCAGTCAGGGTTTCCCCAGTCAGGTCCTCCGCTCCGATGTCAGGAGCTGAGTCGGAGTCTTCGGGTAAAGTCTCGGCGACCGCCAGCCCTAGAGCCTCCGCTTCCCCAACGATTTTGGCCGCCACTTCCACATCGGCCTCGGGAGCCGCGACCGGAGCGATTCCCAGGAGTTCCTCGTCGCTCGCAATCAGATATCCGTCTTCGTTCAGATTTCCAATGATGAGCTCCGCCGCCCGGTGCACCGGCGGCCGCACCGAAATCGCACCCAGCTGCCACAGCAGGTGGTCGCTCAAGTTCCCCGGCTTCGACAGGAAATTCTCGAATGAAGGCTTCTCGATCTCTTCCATTTCTCCCGAGCTGCGATAGCCGGGATCCAGATAATCCTGGAAGAACGAGCCGAAGTCGATCTCCTCGAAAGGATCCTTCTTCTCGTCCGCGATGGGCGGAGCTTCTTCCGAGGTTGCCTTCGCCGCGATCCGGTCCCGTTCCTCTTCCTGGCGCCCAACGTCATCGAGCAGTGGGATCGCGTCTTCCATCTCCTCCAGCACCGGGTTCTCGACCATCTCGGCATTGATCATGTCCTTGAGCTCGAGCTTGTTGAGCGCGAGCACGGACACCATTTGCACAAGACCCGGCGTCAGGATCTGCCGCTGCGACAACTTGACGTTCAGCTTGTGCTGAAGAAGCACCATTTCTCCGTAAACCTATTGTTTCCACACTATCGGGCTGCACCGCGACGCTTGGCCAGCTCCGAATATCGAAAATTTAGCTTCTCATGCACCTCGTAAATCGTCTGGACACGAAAGGTCAGTGCGCCCACGCCTTGGTAACTGGAATCGGTTCCCAATTCCCAGTTCTAAGGACCCAGTCTTACTGAGAAACGAGAACTCACACCCGAGACTCACACCAACGAGAAGCTCTCCCCCAGATAAACCCTCCGTACCTCCGGATCGCTCCCCAACTCCTCCGGCGTACCGGAGCGGAAGATCCGTCCTTCGTTAATGATGTACGCCCGATCCGTCACCGACAGCGTCTCGCGGACGTTGTGGTCCGTGATCAGAATTCCGATGCCGCTGGCACGCAAGTCGGAGATGATTTTTTGCAAATCGAGCACCGCGATCGGGTCAATTCCGGAAAACGGCTCGTCCAGCAGAATGAACGTGGGGTTGATACAGAGCGAGCGCGCGATTTCCACCCGCCGCCGCTCCCCGCCTGACAATGCATAGCCCTTATTTTGCCGGATATATTCCAGTCCGAGCTGGTCGATCAGCTTCTCCGCCTTTTCGCGGCGTTCGTGCCATGAAATCGGCTGGACTTCCAGCACCGCCAGAATGTTCTCCTCGACCGTCAGCTTTCGAAAAACCGAGGCCTCCTGCGGGAGATAGCTGATGCCGTACTGGCGCGCCCGTAAATACATGGGAACGCTGGTGATATCTTCGTCGTCGTACAGTACTCTGCCTGTGTCGGGGGGAACCAGACCTACGATGGAATAGAAAGAGGTGGTTTTTCCGGCGCCATTCGGACCCAGAAGGCCCACAACCTCGCCCTGCAGAACCTGAAGGCTTACCCCATTTACCACGCGTCGGCCACGATAGGATTTGCCAATTTCGTCGGTGGCCAGCGTATGCATTTATCTTGCCACTTGCGTCCTAGTGACAGTTGGGGACGTTTCTCTTCCTTCCACGAGCACCCTATCATCCGTTCTATAGAAAGTCAACGAATCCCCCGTAGTTTTGCCCCGTTCGGCATCAAAAATGCTAGGCGGTCCCCCCGTCAGGACGAACTTGTCGTCCGCCGACGTGTACACCAGCCTCTCGCCCGTCGCATGCCGCGTCGGTTGCGTGATCACAACCTTCTTTTCCGCGATAATCCGCTCCACTTGCCCCGGCATGGCCCGATTGCTCCCCGGCTTCGACTGGCTTCGCGGCAACAGAAATACTGTCATCTGCTCTCCCTTCATAGTGGCGTCGGTCGCTTTCACCGTCACCCCGCCATCCAGGTAGACCTTTCGCTCCGCATCGGCGTAGTTCAGCCGCGCGGACGTAGCGTGAATCGGCGTCACCTTCCCATCTTTGTCAACCTGCACCAGCACCGTCGAAACCGGCTGACTCAAAGATTGTGTGGGGGCGGGCGCCTCGCCCGCCCCGCCAATCTCCCCATGCGCAAAGAGCGAGCGATGGTCGCGATCAAATTGCAGGGTCGGGGCCTCCACGATGTTCGAGTTTTGCCACAATCGCGCATCACCGGTGTACACCGCGATCGCCGGCGAACGATGTGCCACCATGCTGCGGCTGGTCACGTGGATCGGGTCGGAAGAGGCCAGCATGGCGCCATCTGGTTGCGCCTTCAGATCGGAGTAGGTGCTCTTGACGTTGCCGTCGGCAAAGGCATCGCCCGTCGCCCGGTTCATTCGAACCGTTTGCGCCGTGCTAGTCATGCCGCCATTCACCACGCGAGGCGATCCGGTCAGCACCAGCATTTGATCGGCGGTCGTGTACTCTCCCCGCTGCCCCCAGGCCTTTTCGGTGCCATCGACGTAGGCAACGCTACCCGTCTGCGTGATGGACCGGATCCCGCCCTCGGGCAGAAAGACAACATCCAGCATCCGGCTCGTCGATATTCGATCCGTCTCTTCGTGAGCGCTGGTCCGGTTCGATCCCGGCGTACTTGCGTCGCCCTTGCTTGCATTGACCTTGGTCGGGTCAATCAAGCTGCTAACAATCTTCGCGTCCGGCTCTCCATGCAGCGTCGCCAGGCGATTTTTGTCGGTGAATTTCGCGGTGAACTTTGCCGCCGTAACCACTGTCTTCTGATTTGCGCCCGGCTGCGTGATCACGATCTGCGGCGGCCCGCTCGTCACCGCCTGCTCCAGCAAACGGCCGTCTTTCACCACGAAGTCCATTACCGGGGCCGTCATCTCGATATCCTGCGTGCCCCCGTCACCCTTCGCCGGCGATGACGCAGCGATTAAAGTCGCATGGCTGTTCTTCTGCGTCAGCCGCACGCCCTCTTCGGCGTGAACCGTCTGCAGCTTCTGTTCCGCGCCAAAATGCAGCGTCACCCGTCCGGCGAAAGCCCGGGCGGGCTGCGCTCCTTGGGCGGACTGCATGCCTTGGGCTTGTGTAGGTTGGGCTTGTGTGGGTTGGGCTTGTGTGGGGAAGGGCGACTCGCCCGTCCGCCCTGAAGCCTGCGCTCCCTGAGAAATCATTTCCACGTTGCCGCTGAGAATGGCGCTCGTGAGCTGATTCCGCGTTCCCGTCAAAAACAGCTCGGCGCGATCGGAACGCTCGTGCGTTTCTGAGTTGGACGCACTGCGAACATCGCTCTCCACGTCGCCCTCGGCAAGAATGCGCTCGACTGTGTTGTCTTCCCGCAGGAAGAACGTCGCCTGGTCGGATCGCGCGTCCTGCTGCTCCCGAGTCATGTGCACCTCGGTGAGAAACACCTGATGAGGCTGCTTCGTAATCACCCCATGATTTGCGGTCAGATGAACCGGCTGCGGCCGGTGGATGATCATCGTCACCGCCGACAGCAGGGTCATCGTGCCCGTCTTGGCCACATATTCAACGCCCACCGCCGAACCCGAGGCCTGCGGCGTCTGAAACACCACTTTCCCGCTCGAGGAAGCGTCCCCCGTATTCTTGTTGAATGACAGCCCGTCGGTTTCCAGATGAATCGGATTCCTGATTTGCGCCGGAGGCGTCTGATCCGAGTGCCGTATCCCCTCCGGATTCGCTTGCAGGTCAATCAGCACCCTGCCTTTGGCGTTTACATTGCCCGACCCGGGGTCGTAGGCAAAGTCATCTCCCGTAATCTGGTCGAAACGGTCGGCTTCCTTGCCGTAGATGATGATTTTGACGTTGTGTAAGTCCGCCCGTCCGCCCTCCTTGAACTGCACGGCCTTGGAAGCGCTCACCGTAAACTGGGTGCGGCCTTCGATGGACTTGGAGATGGAAAAGCCTTCGGCGGTCTGCTGAATGTCCAGGCCCATCTTCGCTGGAATGCTGTGGATGGCCTTGCGCAGACTCCACCGCGCATAGAAATACATTCCCGCGACGGTGGCGATCATCAAAATCGCGCCGAAAGCGAACCAGCGGCGCAGCCGTGAAACCGAAGAGGACATCAGAAGCTAGTGTAACTCGTGTAGAGGCGGGGCTTGCGCCGTCTCACTCCGCAGAGAAGACGCGGCAAGCCGCGTCTCTACGGGAACGCCGCTACGGCCGCCGCACCAGCGTCTCGGCGATCAGATCGTGCAGTCCCTGTTTGCGCTCCGTGAGCCCGACCATGATGTAGCCGATGCACAGCGTGAGCCCGGAAAGAATCTTGGCAAAATGCCTTCCCGTCGCCCGTCCGAAACAGATTCGGTTGCCATTGAGATCGGTAACCTTCATCCCGCAAATCATCTTGCCGAGGGTGGCCTGGTACGACGAGCTTTCCATGAATGCTTCATACAACCAGCCGCCAAGAAACATCGCGACCACCATAACCCCGCCCCCCAGTAGTCCAAGGCCAAAGCCGATATGGGGAGCCCCGCTCATCATTCCCGCCAGTCCCAGCCCGCCAAAAATCAGGCGAATCGGAAGCAGCACAACCCGCAAAATGACGACGTCGATAATCGCCGCAACTACGCGAATCCAGAATCCTCCGTAGCGCACCACCGGCATCGCCGCAACCGCCGGATAGGCAGCCGCCGCCGAGGAAAATCCCGCGGGAGTTTGGACGGCGCCGGGCGCCGGAGTGGTAGCCGCTCCGCAGCGACTACAAAATTGAGCGCCAGCGGTATTCTGCGCGCCGCACTTGTTGCAGAAGAAGGTTCCGTTCATGAACCGGCACTATAACCACGGATTGACCGCTTGTCAAAACCATCGTCGCTAATCCCCGCGACATTCGCTGCACCGGCCGCGCACTTACTCAGTACGCACCACGTCGCGCAAAGTCAGCTCCGGGCCGCCGAAGTCGGGATGATCGTTCATGCCGAGCGAATAGGCGATGTCGAGGCGGTCCCCGGCCAGCAACTGCAACCGGTCGCAGGATTCTTTCAGTCCCCACCCCATCGCCTTGAATGCAATGTTCTCGCGCCACGATGCGGATGCGCTCGTTTGCGGTTCATCCATTGTCAGAGTCCCCTCCACCCGTCGCTTCGGAATTGCCGCCGCGTCGGGATGGCAGCGTGGAGTGAAGTCCTGCCTCGCCGCCCCATTAACCCCCGCCGCCACCCGCAGCCGAACATGCTTGTCCTTCACCGCCTGCGGAGGCGCCATCAGCCGCACCGCCCGCGCCGCGAAGACCGGCTCCCGATTCTCCATTCCAAAAGGTTCCAGCAAAAGCAGCGCCCGGTGAAGTTCGGGCGTGACTTCTCGGAGCGGCAATTCGCGATCGAACGCAAGTTGCGGCTCGAAATCGGCGGCCCTCAGCCGGGCCCGCGCGTACCCATCGAGGTGCGCGCGCAGTTTCTCCACATTGGCGCTCGGCAGCGCAAAGCCGACCGCATGCGCGTGTCCGCCGTAGCGGGAGAACAACTCGTGACAAGATTCGATCGCCTGCAGCAGATGAAACGCCCCGATCGACCGTCCCGAGCCATGCGCTTCGTCACCCTCGCGAGAGATCACCAGCGTGGGCCGCCCGTAGCGCTCGACGACTCGCGACGCGGTGATGCCAATCACGCCCCGGTGCCAGCCATCGCCATCCACCACCACGCAATAAGCTTCGCGCAACTCCGGCTCTTCCTCCAGCCGCAGAAAAATGCCGCCCATGATGCGCCGCTCTTCTTCCTGACGCGCGGCATTCAACTGATCAAGCCGGCCGGCAATCGTTCGCGCGCGCTCCATGTCTTTCTCGTTGAAAAGATCCACCACATCGCGTGCCACGTCCATGCGCCCGGCTGCGTTCATGCGCGGCGCGATGCGGAAGGCGACTTCGGATGCAGTCAACGCCCGCCCGTCACCGAGTTTCGCAACTTCCAGCAGCGCCTTCAGCCCCACGTTCACCGGACGCCGCAGTCCTTCTAATCCCAGTTTCGCGAACACGCGATTCTCCCCCAGCAACGGAACCGCATCGGCCACGGTCGCAATCGCCACGACCTTCATGAACGACATCAACAGGCGCGACTGGTCGGGCGCATCCAGCCGGCGCTGCATCAATCCCTGCGCCAGTTTGAATGCCACGCCCGCGCCGCACAAATACTTGCAGGGATAATCGCATCCTTCCTGATTTGGATTAATAACCGCGAGCGCCTGCGGAACCCCGTCCATTCCCGGCAAGTGATGGTCGGTGACGATCAAATCCACTCCGGTGCGCCGCGCCGTTTCCGCGGCTGCGAACGCGCGGATGCCCGTGTCCACGCTGACAATCAGCCGCACCCCGTCCGCCGCAGCCTGCTCGATGACCTCATCGCGCATGCCATAGCCTTCGCGGATGCGATGTGGCACATGAAAGTCCGCCGTGCCCCCGCAAAGCTCAATCGCGGTTTTCAGAATGACGATCGCCGTCGTGCCGTCCACGTCATAGTCGCCGTAAATAAGAATTTTCTCTTTGCGCTCCAGCGCCGCTTCCAGCCGGTCCAGCGCCGATTTCATCCCGCTCATGCGCAACGGATCGTGGAGATCGGCCAGCGCGGGCGAAAGAAAACGAGCCGCTGCCTCCGGCTCATCCAGCCCGCGGCCCACCAGCAGATCGGCCAGAACCGACACGGCGGAATCAGAAATTTGCAGTTTGGAATCACGCAGGAGTGCCGCTGCCAGCACCGTAGCTTTAGGAGAATTCAGCGAATTGGCGATCCATCGCATCAGGGCAGGGCGTGAGGTGTCAGTTCTTAGGTGTTAGGTGTTAGGCGTCAGGTGTCAGGAAATCTGGTGGGGCGTCGATCCCTCGGTTTTCCTAAGACCTGACACCTAAGACCTAAGACCCGAACACCTAGCGCTCCTCGTCCTGGTCCGGTTCATCGATCATGAATCCGCCACCTTCATCCGCCAGCTCACGCAGGTGCTGATAATGGGCGTACCAATCGGTGCCGGCTTCGTAGACGAAAACGCATCCCTGGTAGGCCCATCCAAGTTGCACGAAGCCCGTTTTGCCGACGTACGTTTTCAGCCAGCGGCTTTCTTCCATATCTTCTTCGCTTCGGTAATCGCTGTCGGAGAGAACCTGGGTCATGCGATCCAATTCCTCGCGGTCGAGCGTCCACGAGTGGACCGTCAGGAACGGCGCGCCGGTGGACTTGGCAAGCTCCACGAAATCCTTCCAGCCGTCCGGATTCTGTCCCGAGTCCCACAACACGCTGGGAACTTCCTCGCATTCGACATAGCCGAAGAAGCGCCGCATGCCCAACCCTTCAATAAAGGCCGTCATATCGTCTTTCATTCCCGTCAAGTCATCTGAATGTGGAGACATGGGTTCCCTCATTGTACGGCTTACGCCCCCACCCGCCAATGGCGACTGCGGTCGTTAGTCGCTAGTCGTTGGTCGTTAGTCGTTGGCAAGCCTTCCCCGAAAGGAGTTCCATTCGGCACGTCCATTCGAAATGAAGCGCTTTTGCCCAACGACTAACGACCATCGACCGTCGACCGCTCCCTTGTGTTAGACTTTTGTGTTCACAAAAACGAAAAACGCCGTTAATCATGCTTTTTTCCAAAGAATATGTGGGCTATCTGGCCCGCGAAGTTTCCAAAAAACTGGTGGCCAGTGGTCTCGTTGAGACCAAGGCGATCCCTGCTCTTAACGAGAAGGTGCACGCCGCTCTACTCGATGAACTGGCGCTCGAAGACCGCATCAATGACGAGGTGCGCGTTATTCTTGAAGCGTATTCCGAGGAAATGCAGAAGAGCGGCGCCAATTACCAGGAAATGTTCCGTAAGGTGAAGACCGAACTGACCAAGAAATACAAGGCCATCCTTTGAAGATCACTCGGACAACACGCTGGAGGACTTCCCCGCCGTGCGACTGAGCCGCGACAAAGTCAACAAACTCGCGCACGTGATCACCGACGCTGTGGCCGACCTGGATGAGGTCGAGTTCATCGAAGACCGCAATACCATTCGCCTCGAAGTCCGCAAAATTCTCGAAGAGCTGCTCATGCAGGAAGCCCGCATCGACCAGGCCGCCCGTCAGAAAATCGAAAGCCAGCGCCGAACAATTATTGAAGGCTCGGAAGAATGGTCGATCCTTTACCGCAAGTACTACAACGATGAAGTGAAGAAGCTGGGAATATAATCTCCGGTCGCGCGCGACTTCACTCCCGAGCCGTCATTTTTCCACTTCAAACGGCTTCATCCGCAGCACGTCGTCCTGATCTTTATTTCTTCCCCCGATCGTAGCTGCATTAATTCCAGCTGCATCCAGCTGACGCGCTACCGGCTGCACCACTTGCAGAATCCTTGCCAGCGTTTGGCCGATGGCTTCTTTGTCGCTATTATCCGGACCGCGGCGATCCATCACACTTTGCAAAAAAGTCTTCGCCTTCGGATAAACCACGATCTTGACTTCGTCTCCGTCGGGAACTCCCGCCGCTTTTTTCGCCAGTTTGAGCGCCGTGTCATAGCCGCCCAACTCATCGACGAGTCCAAGGTTCTTCGCATCCTGCCCCGACCAGATCCGCCCCTTCGCAATCTGCAGCACCTTTTCCTGTGGCAGTTTGCGACCCTCGGCAACTTTGCCGGTAAAGTCCACGTAGACCCGGTCGAGCCATGCCTGGAATCTTCCCCACTCGGCGGGTGTGTAATCATGCGTTTCGGTGAACATCGTGGCGTAGGAAACGAACGATTGTTTTGGACATGATTTGCTCCTTTCGGTGAGAAGCAGTCTACGTCAACTGAGACGATTGCCTGCCAGTTGGCTGGCTGCGATAGCTTCCGTTAGCGACCATCCGTAGACACAAAGTGCCATCACGGACAGAGTTCTGCTTGCGCCCCATGGCAAAGGGATTCATTCCTCTCTCAGCGCCTGGTTTGGGTCAACCGCAGCGGCGCGGTTTGCGGGGATCCAGGAGGATGCTGTCGCGATGACAAGAAAGAGCAGCACCATCGAAACAAATGTCAGCGGAT
>Ga0182018_10000722_pt1 | contig 41302 bp, 33 predicted proteins | sample 812P2MmetaG_FD_120490 | JGI IMG/M metagenome (GOLD analysis project Ga0182018, IMG submission 120490) | Permafrost microbial communities from Stordalen Mire, Sweden - 812P2M metaG | ecosystem: Environmental > Terrestrial > Soil > Wetlands > Permafrost | place: Sweden: Stordalen | collected... | reverse complement strand
GGCCTCCTCGACACCCCGACGGACGGCACCTACATGCTGAACGACCGCGTCGTTCAGGGTCTCACGCCGGCCGAGCGGGCGCGCATCCGCAACCGCGAGATCGGGTTCATATTCCAGTCGTTCAACCTCATCGGCGACCTGACCGTATTCGAGAACGTCGAGCTTCCGCTCACCTACCGGGGCATGCCGGCGTCCGAGCGCAGGCAGCGCGTCGAGGAGGCCCTCGAGAAGGTGGGGATGGGGCACAGGGCCAAGCACGTTCCGTCCCAGCTCTCCGGCGGCCAGCAGCAGCGCGTGGCGGTCGCCCGCGCGCTCGCCGGGCAGCCCGCCGTGCTCCTGGCGGACGAGCCCACCGGAAACCTCGACTCGAAGAACGGCGACGCGGTGATGGAGCTCCTGCAGAGCCTCCACCGCACGGGCTCGACCATACTCATGGTGACCCACGACACGCGCTTCGCGCGGCACGCCGACCGCACCGTCCACCTCTTCGACGGCCGCGTCGTCGAGGAGAGCGCCGAGATCAAGGAGTGACGGGAGCCGCAGCCAGATGCTCACCGACCTGAGGCACGCGGTCCGCCAGCTCCTAAAGAATCCCGGATTCACGGTCATTGCGCTGCTGACGCTTGCGCTCGGCATCGGCGTCAACACGACGATGTTCAGCATCCTGAACGCCCTCGTGCTGCAGGAGTCACCGGCGCCCGATTCCGGGCGACTGGTCTCCGTCTTCCGCACGTCGCCGCAGTCGCAGGACTGGCCGCATTCGCCCGCGAATTTCTACGACTACAGGAGGCAGAACAAATCATTCGAGCGGCTGGCCGCGTTCTCATGGAACAATTACAACCTCGCCGAGGCCGGGCAGCCGGCCGAGCGCCTGGCGGGGATGGCGGTCACCGGGGACTTCTTCCAGCTGATGGGAATCCCCCAGGCCCTTGGGCGCCCGATCGGGCCCGATGACGACCGCGCCGGCGCCGGCCAGGTCGCCGTCCTGAGCGATGGGTTCTGGCGCACCCATTTTGCCGCCGATCCCGGCGTCATCGGGCGCACCGTCAGGATGGACGGAGCCTCGGTCGTCATCGTCGGCGTGATGCCCCCATCCTTCGACAACCCGACGTACTGGGGGCATGTCGACCTCTGGCGGCCGCTCGCCTTCGACGGCGGGACGCTCGAGATCCGCGACAACAACTGGCTCCAGGCCATCGGCCGCCTCAGGCCGGGGGTCGCCGTCGGGCAGGCCCAGGCCGAGGCGGACGCCATCGCCGCCCAGCTCGCCCGCGAATACCCGCGGACGAACGCCCAGAACGGCCTGCGCCTTAAGACCTGGAATGACGTGCGCGTGGGAGACGCCTCGCGGCGCATATCCTGGCTCTGCATGGGGCTCACCGGATTCGTGCTCCTGATCGCGTGCGCCAACCTCGCGAACCTCCAGCTTGCCCGGATGGCCGACCGCGTGCGCGAGTACGCCGTGCGCATCGCGCTGGGCGCCTCGCGGGCGCAGCTCATGAGGCAGCTCATCGTCGAGAGCCTCCTGCTTTCGGTGGTGGGCGGGGCGCTCGGCGTCCTGGTCGCCACCTGGGGAACGACGCTCATCGGCGGGGAGATCTACATAACCGGGGTCCGGGGGCTGGACCTGCCGGTCAACGGCACCGTGCTCCTGTTCACGCTCGCCGCCGCCATCGCGACCGGCGTCGTGGTCGGCACCATCCCGGCTTGGATCGCCTCGAGAACCGACGTCAACTCGGCCCTGAGGCAGGGTTCGCGGGGAACCACCGGCGACGGCTCGAGGCACAGGCTGCGCCACGCCCTGATTGTCTCGGAACTCGCCCTCGCCCTCATCCTGCTGACCGGGGCGGGGTTCTTTGTCCGCGGCATGCAGCGCCTTGCGCGGTCGGAAACCGGCTGGAACCCGGACGGGCTCATGACCGCCGGCCTTTCGCTTCCGTTCAACGCCAACTACGCGACCGACGCCCAATGCCGGGCATTTTTCGACAAGCTGAGCCTGAAGCTGGCGGGTTTGCCGGGCGCGCGGCAGACGGCGGTCTCCGCAACGCTTCCCATCACGGGATTCTGGAGGTCCGCGTCGCTCGCCGTGGAGGGCCGGGCGCCGCCGCCGCACGGAAAGGAGCCGCTCGCCTATTACAACTCGGTCACGCCCGGCCATTTCGCCACGCTCGGCATGCGCGTGGCGCGCGGGCGCGACTTCACCGACGCGGACCGCGGCGACTCGCGCCCCGTCGCCATCATCGACGAGAGCATGGCCAGGGACCTCTGGCCCGGCGAGGATCCCATCGGCAAGAGGATCGGGGACGCCGATCCCTCCCATGCCGGCTGGACGGAGATCGTGGGGGTCGTGAACGACGTCCATCCGACGATCGAGCTCGTCCGGCCGGCGGAAACCAGGTTCCAGGTCTACCTCCCGCTGCAGCAGACACCCAACCAGTTCGTGCACTGGCTCAGCGTCGCGGTCCGCAGCACCGCGCCGGAGCCGACCGTGGCGGCCGCGCTGCGCGCCGCCGTGCAGCAGATCGATCCCGACGAGCCCGTGTACGCCATCGTCACCGCCCGCGAATCCATGAAGCAGGTCACCCAGGGATTCACGCTCACCGGCGAGATGCTCAGCGCGTTCTCGCTGGTCGGCCTGGCGCTGTGCGCCGTCGGCCTCTACGGCGTGATCGCCAACCTCGTCGCCCAGCGCACGCCGGAGATCGGCATCAGGATGGCGCTGGGGGCGCAGACCCGTGACGTTCTCTGGCTCGTCCTCGCCCAGGGCGTGCGCCTCGCGGTCGCGGGCACGGCGTTGGGCCTGGTCTGCGCATGGGGACTCGTCCGCCTCATGGATTCCATCCTGCCGGCGATCCCCGGCGGGGATCCCGCGGCTGTCGCGTTCGTGGCGGCGCTGCTGGTTTGCGTCGCCCTGCTGGCATGCTGGCTCCCGGCGCGCCGGGCGACGAGGGTCGACCCGATCGTCGCGCTCAGGGCCGAGTGATCCTCGACGAAGGACCGCAAGCCGGTTTCCGCCCATGCTCAACGACATAGCGCACGCCGTGCGCCGGCTCGCCAGGAGCCCGGGCTTCACCGCCGCCGCCCTGCTCACGCTTGCGCTCGGCATAGGGGTCAACGCCACGACCTTCACGGTCGTCAACGCCCTTGCGCTGAAGGCGCCGCCGTTCGCCGACGACGGCAGGCTGGTCATGGTCTACTATTCCAACCCGCAGGCGCAGTCGTGGCCCAACACGCCCGGCAACTTCCAGGACCTGCGCCAGCGGAGCACGGTCTTTGAGTCGCTGGCCGCCTTTTCATCCGAGACGCCGAACCTCGGCGAGCCGGGACAGCCGGCCGAGAGGCTCACGGGCATGAGGGTGTCCGCGGATTTTCTTCCGATGCTCGGGGTCGCCCCCGCGATGGGCCGTTTCTTCACGAAGGAGGAGGACCAGGGGCGCCACGGGGGCGTGGCGATTGTCACGAATGGCTTCTGGCGGAGGCGGCTTGCCGGCGATCCGGGCGCCATCGGCCGGACGCTCCGGCTGGACGGAAGCCCCGTCACCGTCGTGGGCGTCATGCCGCCGAGCTTCGACGACCCGCTCGTCATGGGACGCGTGGAAATCTGGCGGCCGCTGGCGTTGTCCCCGCAGGACTGGAGTGTGCGCAACTCCGCGTGGCTCTTTGCCCTGGGCCGCCTGAAACCCGGCGTCACGGTCGGGCAGGCCCAGGCGCAGATGGACGCGATCGCCGCCTCGCTTGCCAGGGAATACCCGGACAGCAACGCGCAAAGCGGATTGAGGGTCGTCCCGCAGGAGCAGACACGGATCGAGCCCAGCAGCCGGCGCATGTCGTGGCTCACCATGGGCCTGACGCTTTTCGTGCTGCTCATCGCCTGCGTGAACCTGGCCAACCTCCAGCTGGCGCGCTCGGCGTCCCAGGCGCGCGAGCATGCGATCCGCCTCGCGCTTGGCTCATCGCGGGGGAGTCTCATACGCCGGCTGCTTACCGAGAGCCTGCTCCTCTCGCTCGCCGGGGGGGCGCTCGGGCTGCTGGTCGCCCAATGGGGGAATTCCCTCGTTGGCCGGCACATCGACATCGGCCGGGTGCAGGGGCTGGAGCTTCCCCTCAACCTCAGGATCATCGCCTTCACGTTCGCGGTCTCGGCGGCCACGGGGGCCCTGTTCGGGATCGCCCCGGCATGGATCGCCGCGCGGACCGACGCCAGCGCCGCGCTGAGGCAGGGAGGGCGCGGCATGACGGGGGGGCGCGCGCAGCACCGACTGCGCCACGCATTGATCGTCACCGAGCTGGCGCTCGCGCTCGCGCTTCTGGCAGGCGCCGGGTTCTTCGTCACGGGAACGCGGCGCCTGATGCGCATGGACCTCGGCTGGCGGCCCGAGCGCCTCCTCAACGGGACTTTGTCGCTCCCCTACAACAGGTATGAGGGCGACGACCAGATCCGCGCGTTCACCGGGCGCCTGCGCCAAAGCCTCGCGGCCCTGCCCGGCGTGGACAGCGCCGCCCTCTCGGCGGACCCCCCCTCGTGGGGATTCAACGGCGCATCCGACTTCGCGGTCGAGGGCCTCAGGCCTCCCCTCAGGGTGAACGAGGAGATGATGTACCTCAACTCCGTCACCCCCGGCTTCTTCGGGACGATGGGGATCCGGCTGGTCCGGGGCCGCGATTTCACGGACGGCGACCGTCCCGACTCACCCCGTGTCGTCATCGTCAACGAGGCGATGGCAATGCGGTTCTGGCCTGGGGAAGACCCCGTCGGCAAACGGATAGGCTCAACGGATCCGGCGAGCCCAGGCTGGATGGAGGTTGTCGGCGTCGTGAATGACATCAGGAATCCCGGCAACCTCGTGAGGCCCGTGAGCCGCTTCCAGACGTACCGGCCCATGACCCAGGCGCCCGGCCACTGGTTCAGCTTCACGCTGCACAGCGCATCGGATCCCCACCTCCTTGAGGGGCCCGCCCGCCGGGCGGTCGCCGCCATCGATCCCGACCTGGCGGTTTTCAGGCTGGAGACGGCCGAGGAGGACCTCCGGGTCATCACGGGCAACTACACCCTGGCGGGATGGGCGCTGACGGAGATGGCGCTCCTCGGCCTCCTGCTCGCCGCGGTCGGGATCTACGGGGTCATCGCGAATATCGCCGTGCAGCGGACCCAGGAAATCGGGATACGCATGGCGCTTGGCGCCCAGGCCCGGGACGTGCTCTGGCTTTTCCTCAGGAATGGGATGCGGCTGGCCGCCATGGGCACGGCGGCCGGCGTCCTCCTCGCCGCGGCGCTCACGCGCGCGCTCGCCGCGGCGATGCCCGAGGTGCCCGGGCAAAGCCCGGCGACGGTGGCCGCAGTCGCCGCGCTGCTTGCCCTCGTCGCCGTCCTGGCGTGCTGGCTCCCCGCCCGCCGCGCGACGCGTGTCGATCCGATCGTCGCCCTCAGGGCGGAGTGACGCCGGGCGTCAGCCCGCCTTCCCGCCGAGGACCTCCCGCGCCCGGGTGAGCGCGTCGTCGAAATGCGCGCGGATGTTGGCGCGGCCGATCTTCCCTATGAACCCGGCCTTCGCCATCATCGCGAGCGGCTGGCGGTGCGGGCCGCTCAGGACCAGGACGCCCCCTGAGGCCTGGATCCTCTCGCAGATGCTCTCGAGGGCGTTGAGGGCCGTCAGGTCCATCGCGGGGACAAGCTGCATCCGAAGGATGAGGACCCGCGGAGGCGTCCCGAACCTCTCGAGCGCGTCCTCCATCTTCTCGGCCGCGCCGAACAGGAGCGGCCCGAATATCCTGTAGACGACGACCCCCTCGGGGATTTCCTTGCCGTGCGCCACCTGCTCATGGGTCTCCAGCTCGTCGCTCGAGGTGACGCGGGCCACCTCGGTCGTCTCGGATATGCGCCTTATGAAAAGGATCGCGGCCAGCACCATGCCCACCTCCACGGCGATGACCAGGTCGAATACCACGGTCAGCGTCATCGTCGCGACGAGGACCAGCGCGTCGCTCCCCGGCATCTGGCGTATGCGCGCGAGCTCGTGCCATTCCCCCATGCGCAGCGCGACCATGACAAGGACCGCCGCGATCGCCGCCATCGGGACGAACTGCCCGTAGCGGGAAAAGGCGAGCACGATCACAAGGAGCGTCGCCGAATGCACCAGCCCCGCCACCGGCGTCGTCCCGCCGCTGCGCACGTTCGCCGAGGTCCGGGCGATCGCGCCCGTCGCCGGCAGCCCGCAGAAGAACGGGCACACGATGTTCGCGATGCCCTGCGCGACCAGCTCGGTGTTCGCGTCGTGCCGGTCGTTGATCAGCCCGTCGGAGACCACGGCGGACAGGAGCGACTCGATCGAGCCGAGGAGCGCTATCGTGACGGCCGGGGCCACGAGGCCGCGTATCCGATCCATGGACACCACGGGCAGCGTGAAGGGCGGCAGCCGCGACGGGATCGCCTCGGGACCGAAGCGGGTGCCCACCGTCGCCACGCCATGCGAGTGCGCCCAACCGAGCAGCGCGATGGCGGCGCTCGCGGCGACGGTGGCGACGATGATCCCCGGAAGGCGCTTCCACCCGAACCGCGGCCAGAAATAGATCAGGAGCGCGCTTGCGGCGCCGGTCGCCGCGGCGAGGGGGTTCACGTCCGGGAGATGCCTCACGAGCCACGGGATCTTTTCCAGGAACTCCCGGGGCGCGGGGACATCGGACCGGATCCCCAGGAAGTCCGGCACCTGGCTCACCATGATCGAGACCGCGATCCCCGTCGTGAACCCGCTCGTCACGGGATACGGGATGTACTTGATCACGGCGCCCATGCGCACGAGCCCCATGGCGACCAGGATCGCGCCGGCCATGATCGTCGCGAGGAGAAGGCCGTCGTATCCGTAGCGCTCGACGATCAGGAGCACGATCGGCATGAAGGCGGCCGTCGGGCCGGCGATCTGGACCCGGCTCCCGCCGAGGGCGGAGACGATGAATCCGGCGATGATCGCCGTGAACAGGCCGACGGCGGGCGCGGGGAACGGCATGGCGGTCCCGGCGGGGATGCTCGCGACGCCCAGGGCCAGGGAGAGCGGCAGCGCGATCAGCCCGACCGTGACGCCCCCCATCAGGTCGCCGACCAGCTTCTCGCGGCTGTATCCGCGCAGGACCTCCAGGCTGCGCGGCTTGAGGATGCTCATCGCGTGCTCCTCAACGCGGCCGCCGCGAACCTGGGCCGCTCGATTTCAAGTGCCTTGGGAATTGCATGGGCTGGACGGGCCCGCGGAGTTTGGCGGCCTCGGGCCTCCGGCGCAAGGCGCCAGCCGGACCCGCCGCCCTGATTCCCCGTTTGACGCGGGGGAAAAAATGGCAACGGTGGGACCGAGTGCACGTCCAGGTACAGAAAGGCCCCTCGATGCTCACGCGGTCCGTCGCGTCGCTGGGGGTCGCCCTGGTCCTGGTCCTCACCGTCCTTGCCGCGAGCCCGGAGCTTCACGAGAGGCTGCACGGGCATGGGCCGGTTGCCGCCCAGCCGGCGCAGCACGACGGGGGCCATTCCCCGGGCGGCCAGCCGGCCGACGATGAGGACGGATGCGTCGTCACCCTCTTCGCCCAGGGCGTCGTCCTCGCCCTGGCCCTTTATGCGCTGGCCTTCGCGGGCCGGACGCTTCGCCTGCTCGATCTCGATCCCCGCGATCATGAGATTCCCGCGGCGCCCCGCTATCTGCGCCTGCCCACGCAGGCGCCGCCAGCTGGACTGAGCTAGATCGCCGGCGAACGCGGCGCGGCACCCCCGCGGGTGCGGCCCCGTTCCGAAATCCGTCGATGCGGCGCGCCGCCATGGCGCGCACCCAGGCAACGAGCAATCGGTGCCCCGCCCCGCGTCCCGCGGGCGGGCCGCCCCGCTGCAAGGCCGCCACGCTCAGTCCCCCCATGAATCTCCGAAACCTTCTTCTCATTCCCATCTCCTGCGGCGCGATAGCCTCGGCCGCCGCCCAGACGGCGCCCCCGCCCGCCTCGGGCCCCCCCGTCACCCAGCTCGACCCGGTGATCGTCACGGGCGAGCTCGACGAGAGCCGCGAGACGATCGTGCCCAGCCTCGGGGCCACCTCGTTCATCATGGACCAGCAGCAGATCCTGAACATGCCGCAGGGGGCCGACGCGCCCTTCAACCAGGTGCTCCTTCGCGCCCCGGGCGTGGCGGAGGATTCGGCGGCCAACGGCGACCTGCATGTCCGCGGGGAGCACGCGAACCTCCAGTACCGCATCAACGACGTGCTGCTTCCCGAGGGCATCAGCGGGTTCGGCCTGGAACTCGACCCGCGCTTCGTGAACAGCATGCAGCTGATCACAGGCTCCCTGCCCGCGCAGTACGGCTTCCGCACCGCCGGGGTCGTCGACATCCAGACCAAGGGCGGCGCATTCGAGCAGGGCGGCGAGGTGTCGCTGTACGCGGGGAGCTACGACACGGTCCGCCCGAGCTTCGAGCTGGGGGGCTCCGAGGGAAAGCTGACGTACTTCGCGGACGGCAGCTACGACCACAACGCGATCGGGATCGAAAACCCGACCGCCAGCGCGACGCCGGTCCACGACGACTCGGACCAGTACAAGGCGTTCACCTACGTCTCGTACATCCTGGACAGCTCGAGCCGGATCAGCTTCATGGGCAGCGCCTCCTACAGCGATTTCCAGGTTCCCGACACGCCGGGCCTTCCGGCCGGGACATCGCCGGACGGCCGCCCGTGGCTCCCGGGGGCGTTCAACTCGGCGGGCCTGAATGAGAACCAGGACGAGCAGAACTACTTCGCCGTCGCCGCCTACCAGAAATCCTCGGGCGAGCTCAACTACCAGCTTTCCGCGTTTGCCAGGGACAGCAGCGTGCAGTTCACGCCGGACCCGGTCGGCGACCTCTATTTCAACGGGGTGGCGAGCGACGTGGGGCGCAGGCTCCATTCCGTCGGCCTCCAGGGCGACGCCAGCTACGAGCTCGGCGCGGCGCAAACCCTGCGCGGGGGATTCACGCTCCTGGACGAGTTCGTCTCCGCCGACTCGACCACGACCGTCTTTCCCGTGGACGGCGGCGGGGACCCGACGGGTCCCGCGTTCGCCGTCGCCGACGACGAGGCGCTCCACGGGCTCTTTGCCGGCGCGTACCTGCAGGACGAGTGGAAGATCCTCCACGGCCTCACGCTCAATTTCGGCGCGCGATTCGACGTCTTCGACTCGTCCTTCGACGACGAGAGCCAGCTGAGCCCCCGGGTGAACTTCATCTACAAGGCGTCGGACTCGACCACGGTGCACGCGGGCTACGCCCGCTACTTCACGCCGCCGCCGGTCGAGAACGTTCCCGGCCGCACGGTGGCGGAGTTCGACGGCACGTCGAACCAGTCCGCCGTGACGCAGGACGACCCGGTCAGGGCCGAGCGGTCGAACTACTTTGACGCCGGGATCAGCCAGAAGCTGGCCCGCGGCTTCCAGGCCGGCCTGGACGGATACTACAAGCGCGCCGACAACCAGCTCGACGACGGCCTGTTTGGCCAGACGCTCATCCTTTCCGCGTTCAACTACGCCAGGGGCGAGGTCTACGGCCTGGAGCTGACCGGCTCCTACGAGAACGGCGGCTTCTCCGCGTACATCAACCTGGCCAAGTCCGTCGCGAAGGGCGAGGACTGGAATTCGGCGCAGTTCCTGTTCAGCCCGGACGACCTGGCCTACGTCAGGGACCACTGGATCTTCCTCGACCACGACCAGGCGCTGACCGGATCGTTCGGCGCGTCGTACCACTGGAAGGAGGCCCGCGGGGACACCCGGGTCTACGTGGACGCCCTCTACGGCACCGGCCTGAGGACCGATTCGACGGCTCCCGGCGGCACGGTCATCTCCAATGGAGGCACCGTTCCGCCGCACTACACGATCAGCGTCGGCGGCGAGCAGAGCTTCAAGATCGGCATCCGCCGCTCCGTGAAGGTCCGCCTGGATATCCTGAACCTGACGGACAACTCATATGAGTTGCGCAGCGGCACCGGCGTGGGCGTCAACGCGGCGCAATACGGGATGCGCCGCGGGATATTCGGGAGCGTCTCGTACTCCTATTGAGGGGTGATCCTGGCAAGGCTGGGGGCGCGGCCCGGCGCGCCAGGGCCCCGCGGTTCAATCTGGCCGGGACGCCGCCGCGTCCGGTAGCCTGGGGCATGGCAATCCACGTCGCGCTCCTGCGCGGGATCAACGTCGGCGGCAACAGGAAGGTCGCCATGTCGGACCTGCGCGGCTTCCTCGCCAAGCTGGGCCTGGCGGAACCGCGGACGCTGCTGCAGAGCGGCAACGTCGTCTTCGGGAGCGACGCGCGCGCCGGGGAACTGGAGCGGCTCCTGGAAACGGAGGCCGAGAAGCGCCTGGGCCTTCGGACGGAATTCTTTGTCCGCAGCGCGCAGGAATGGAGGGACGCCATCGCCGGCAATCCTTTCCGCGAGGCCGCCGCGAGCGACCCCAGCCACCTTGTCGTCATGTTCCTCAAGAAGGCGCCGGACGCGAAGAGCGTCATGGCGCTGCAGGCCTCAATCACCGGCCCCGAGGTCGTTCGCAGCGAGGGCAGGCAGGCCTATATCGTCTACCCTGCCGGAATCGGCGACTCGCGCCTGACGGCCAGCGTCATCGACAGGATGCTGGGCATCCGCGGAACGGGCCGCAACTGGAACACGGTCCTGAAGCTCGGCGCGCTGGCCCAGGCCTGAACCCGGCGGCCCGGGGGCGCGGGGGCGCGACCCTCTCCCGTCATCCGCGGGCAAATCCGAGGAGCGGGCCCATCTCGCCGGCGTCCGCCGCCCTGATCGCGTCGACATAGCGGGCGCGGGCGGACCCGGCCCCGACCCCGGACCCCCAGGTCAGCGGCTCCTCGCCGTGGGACGCCACCACGATGTCGGCCATGAGGCGCGCGTGGCGGCCGTTGCCGTTGGACCACGGATGGATCGCCGCCAGGCGATGGTGCAGCCGGACAGCCGCCTCATGCGGCGGATAGGTTGAAAAGCGGATCCAGCCCTCCGCATCGTCAAGGAACATCCGGACGCCCTCGGCGATCCGGTGCGCCTCCCAGCCGGGAACGCGCTCGGTGGTCCGGTACTGGCCGGCCCCGCGCCAGATTCCGCCAAACATCCTCCGGTGAAGCTCCCGGGCGAACGCCTCGGTGAGGAGGTCGCCCCGCTGCAGCACGGCGCCGCGCATGGCCCAGACCCTGGCGGCATTGATCCGCAACCGCTCGACCTCGTTCAGCTGCCCCCGCGTGGAAAGGCTCGGCACCAGCCGAGCCTGCTCCCCCGGCGAGATCGGGATTCCGCCGTCCTGCGCGATGGAAACCTCAATCGGCATCATTCCGGTCGGGCCGGCCCTTCAGCGCCATCGAGTTGTCGGTCGCCTTGAGGTGGCCAGAGACGGGGTCGTGGAGCTGGGCGAGCCCGGCAAAGGTGCCGGCGACCGTCGCGCGGGGCACGATGAAGTAGACGAGCTCGCAGTCCATCGCGCCGGCTGCGCGGCGCAGGGATCCGATGCTGATGGAGCCCCGTTCCTCGGCGGCTTCGAACTGGGCGTAGGACTGGCGCTTGACCGCGGCTTTCACAGCCACCTGCCGCTGGGTGAGCCCGATCGCCTCCCGGACGGCCCGCAGCCATCCGCGAGCGGGCACACCTGCCGCGACGCGCGCCGCGATCAGGGGATGGATCTTCTGCTCCAGCCCCTCGAGTATGATGGCTCTGATTTCTTCCTTGATTCGTGCTTTAAACTGCCTGATTCGAAATAATGCAATCTTAAAGCTGCATTTTAGAAAGTATGGCAGTTATTAAACTGCATCAAATGGGCTCCTGAGGCTTCGAGTTGGCCTGGACCAGGATATTGGCGAACATGATCAATCCGCCGCCGATGAAGAGCGACCTCGTCGCAAGCTCGTTCGGGTAGTTGATCGAAGCCCAGACCGAGAACATCGCCGGCAGGAAAAGCGCGAAGACCGAGGCGAGGACGGGCTCGATGCAGTAGATCAGCCCCGCCTGGGTTGCCGGGATCCGCGGCTGCCACGTGTTCATGAGCCAGAACGCGCCGATCGTGCAGACGACTGTGAGCGTCAGGGTGAGGCTCACCCAGGGCGGCGACTCCCAGGGGACCACGAGCGAGCGCGCATGGGGCGCGCTCGCGGCGGCGAGCCCCAGGAAGACGACCGCCTGGAAGGCGAACATGACGAGGGTGGTCGACGCCGGACGGTTGCCGGCAAACTCCCTTTTCTCGATCCAGAGGATCTGGCCCATGAAGAAGATCGAGCTCAGGAGCGTCTCCCACTCCCCCCTTCCCAACCCGAGCGTGCGCCAGTTGAAGTGCCCGAGGACTCCCACTCCCAGGAGCACAAGCGCGCAGCCCGTCCAGATGACCGCGCCCGGGCTGCGCCGCTCCCGCAGGGCAAACCATATGGGAATCAGTATCGCGTAGAACTGGGTGAGAAACGCGGACGTCGAGGCGGCCGTGTACTGCATGCCGTCGGTCTGGAAGAGCGTGCCCCCCGCGGCGAAGACGCCGAGCCCGATACCCTGCTTTATCTCCCCGCGCGCCGGCCGGCGGCCCCCCCAGACCGCCTGGACCGCCAGCATGAGCGCCGCGGCCAGCAGAAACCGCGGCGCGAGCGCCTCGGCCGTCACAAACCACGACCCGGCGTCCATCATGAGCGCCCGATTCAGGGCGATGAGCGACTTGATGACGGGAAAGCTGATGCCCCAGAACACGGTCGTCAGCACAAGCATAAGAATGGCCCGCCGGTGCTGGGATTCGGGTGTTGCGGTCATCGTGCCTCCGGACGGCCCGGGGCGACCAAGCATGTCCGCCCGTCCGCGTCCCGCCAAGAGGGAACCATTCCGCGAATGTAACAATGGCGTTCCCCGAGACGGCTCGACATCACTCGGCGCAGCCGCCACTCCTCACGGGAGCTACCCCTGCACAATGTCCAAATCTGGAGATGACCGGCGCATGTCCAAGAAGGCCTATGAGGCGCGCCTTCCGGACGTCCGCGCCGCGCTCGTCCGCATGCAGGTCGAGCTCAAGTCGTCGCAGTTCCCGGTGATCCTGGTCGTCGCCGGCGTCGAGGCCTCCGGAAAGGGCGACGTGATCAACATCCTGAACGGGTGGCTGGACCCGCGCGGGTTTGAGACCTTTGCGTTCCACGAGCCCACCGACGAGGAGAGGGAGAGGCCCGCCATGTGGCGCTACTGGCGGACGCTTCCGCCGAACGGGCGCATGGCGATCTACGCGGGCGGCTGGCACGCCGACGCCCTCCACGAGGATCCCCGCAGCGCGCGCGAGCTCGTCCAGTTTGACATGATGCTGCGCAGGTTCGCGTGGTTCGAGGGCCAGCTCGCGGCCGGCGGGGCGCTTATCATCAAGCTGTGGCTCAACCTGTCCAAGTCGGCCCAGAAGGCCCGCCTGCGGGAGCTCGAGTCGGACCCGCGCACGGCCTGGAGGGTCACGCCCGAGGACTGGAAGAGCCAGCGCGACTACGACAGGCTGGCCCGGCTGTCGGAACGGATGCGCGGCGCGACCCACCAGCCCGGCGCCCCCTGGTACCTGGTCGATTCCGAGGACCCCCGCGCGCGCAACCTCGCCGTCGCCGACATCCTGCTCTCGCGCTACCGCGTGCATGTGCGCGCGCGCGGCCGCGCCGCCTCCGCCCGGGGCCGCAGGCGCAACCGGATCGTCCCCCTGCGCCCCGCGGGGCTGCGGCGCCTCCTTTCGCTGCCCCTCGAAAGCAAGCTCTCGCAGGCCGCCTACGAGAAGAAGCGGGACAAGTGGCTCGGCCGCCTGAACCGCGTCGTCCGCGCGGCGGGGCAGGAGCGGCGCTCCGTCGTCTGGGTGTTCGAGGGCTGGGACGCCGCCGGCAAGGGCGGCGCCATCCGCCGGCTCACCGACGCGATCGACGCGCGGGACTTCCGCGTGATCCCGGTGTCGAAGCCCACCGACGAGGAGAAGGCCCACCATTACCTCTGGCGGTTCTGGCGGCACGTGCCGCGGGCGGGCATGGTGACGATATACGACCGCTCATGGTACGGCCGCGTGCTCGTCGAGCGCCTCGAGGGCTTCGCCAGCGACCCGGAATGGCGCCGCGCCTACCGCGAGCTCAACGAGTTCGAGCGCGAGCTCGTCGAGCACGGCGTCATCGTCCTCAAGTTCTGGCTGCACATCAGCAAGGACGAGCAGCTGCGGCGCTTCCGCGACCGCGAGGCCACGCTCTACAAGCGCCACAAGATCGACTCCGAGGACTGGCGCAACCGGCGCAAGTGGCAGTCCTACGAGATCGCCGTCGGCGACATGATTTCCCTGACGAGCTCGCGCCACGCGCCGTGGCACCTCGTCGCGGCGAACAACAAGCGCCATGCGCGGCTGGAGATCATCAGGAACTCCTGCCGCCAGATCGAGTCCGCGCTCGGCCTGTAGGCCCCGGGCCCCGAAAAAAAACCGCCGCGGGGGATACCCGCGGCGGCAAATAGCTGGAAAGTTCTCCCCGGCCTCAGGAAACGTGGCGCGAGACGAGCTTGGTCATCTCGAACATGCTGACCGTCGCTTTTCCACCGAACACGACCTTGAGGGCGCTGTCGGCGTTGATCATCTTGCGGTCCTTCTTGTCCTGGAGTCCGTTCTTCTTGATGTAGTCCCAGAGCTTCTTGGTGAGCTCCGTGCGGGGCAGCGGCTTCGAGCCGACTACCGATGCGAGATGAGCGTCCGGTTGCACGGGTTTCATGAACGCGGCGTTAGGTTTACGAGCAGGTTTTTTGGCCATATTGATTTTGTTTTAGGGTTTTTTCCTATGAAGGCAATGACTTTCTAGAGGGAAAACGGCCCTGTTTCCGAGGAAAATCTTTCGGGCGCTCGCGATCGGAACCTCAGCGCCGGTCGTCGACCTGCACAAACTGCCTGTAAAGCGAGGCGTAGTGGCCGCCCTTCGCCAGCAGCTCGGGATGGGTCCCGCGCTCGATGATGCGGCCCTGGTCAAGCACTAGCACAAGGTTGGCGCCCCGGATCGTGCTCAGCCGGTGCGCCACGACGAAGCTCGTGCGCTCGCGCAGCAGCAGCGACAGGGCGCGCTGGAGGCGCGACTCCGTTAGCGCGTCGATCGAGCTCGTCGCCTCGTCGAGGATGACGATCCGCGGATCGGCCAGGAGCGCGCGCATGAAGCACACGAGCTGCCTCTGGCCGACCGACAGCCCGGCGCCGCGCTCGCCGACCTGGGTGTCCAGGCCCTCCTGCAGCTCCTCCAGGACGTCCTGGCAGCCGAGCCTCTTCGCCGCCTCGTTGACGTCGTCCCGCGTGGCCTCGGGCCTGCTCAGGCGGATGTTCTCAAGCACCGTCCCGCTGAAGAGGAAGTTCTGCTGCTGCACCATCCCCATCTGCCGGTGGAGGGATTGTCCCGTGATGGAGCGGATTTCCCGGCCGTCGACGAGGATCTCGCCCCTCGTCGGCAGGTAGAACTTGGACACAAGGTTGATGATGGAGCTCTTCCCGCTGCCCGTGTGCCCCACGAGCGCCACCGTCTGGCCGGGCTCGGCCGCGAATTCGATGTCCCGGAGGACGAGCCTCGACGGGTCGTAGCCGAACGAGACCCCTCGGAACTCGATCCGGGCTCCGGCCGCCTCCCGCGCCTTCCTGGGGTCGCCGAGGTCGGACGCGCCCGGGCCGTCCTCCCAGTCCGGCGGCGTGTCGACCAGGCGGAAGATCCGCTCGGCCCCCGCCATGGCGAGCAGCCCCTGGTTGTACTGGTTGCCGATGACCGTGATCGGCGAGAAGAATATGTTGGAGAGGAGGAAGAACATGATCAGGTCGTCCGCCCGCATGTTGCCGTGGAAGATGCGCCAGCCGCCGACGATGAGGAGCGTCGCCACGAAGAACTGGCTGTTGAGCTCGAGGATCGGCGCCAGGACCGCGGACGTCCTCGCGAGCGCGATGTTGTACCTGGAGTGGTCCGAGAGGAGGCTCCTGAAGAGGCCCGCGTTCGTATCCTGCCGGACGAACCCCTGGGTCACGCGGATCCCGTTCACCGACTCGGCGAGCGTCGCCGTGACCCTGCTGAAGCTTTCCTGGGAGGCCCGCGTGAGCCGGCTGAACTTCATCCTGAAGTGGTTGTTCACCATCCAGAGGACGGGCGCCATGCACACGACGACGAGGAACATCTTCCAGTCGTAGAAAATTAGGACGACGGCGGTGAACACCATCTGCCCGATCTGGATCGCGCTCACGAAGCCCACGTCCTGGATCCCGACACGGACCGCCTCCACGTCGCTCGTGACGCGGCTCAGGATGCGGCCGAGCTTCATCCTGTGGAAGAAGCTCATCGGCTGGCGCTGCGTCTTCTCGAAGATCTCCGCGCGCAGCCCGTTCACGACGGTCTCGCCGATCTCGAGGGCGTAGCGCTGCCGGAAGTGGAACATCCCGTCCGTGACGGCCGCCAGCACCACGAACGCGAGGGTGCCGAGGTAGATCCCGTGGAGGTCGTGGTGCGCGATCGGCCCCTTGATGGTGAGCGCGGTGATCCAGACGAGCGCCGGCAGCTGCGCGGACCGGATGATGGTCAGCGCCACCATGGTCGCCAGCTTGCGCCTGACCGGGCGCGCGTAGGTCAGGATCCGGCGGATGAGGCCCCAGTCGAGCGGCTTGAACTGCTCCTCGTCGTCGTCCTCGTCGCGCACCCGCTGGACGAGGATCAGGTCGCGCCCCCGGCCGCGCTCGGCACTCATGGCCCGGCCCTCCCCGCGGGTTCCTGGAGCTCGCGGCTGTCGACGAGCTGCAGGTTGGCCACGTGCAGGTATGGCCCGGGGACCCGGATCAGGTCCGCATGGGTCCCGCGCTGGGCGATGCGCCCGTTCTCCAGGACGATGATCAGGTCCGCGCGCCGCAGCGTGCTCAGGCGGTGGGCGACGATGAAGGTCGTCCTGCCCGCGATCGCCCGGTCGAGCGCCTCGAAGATCTCGTGCTCCGTCTCGCTGTCGATCGCGGCGGTCGGGTCGTCGAGCAGCAGGATCGCCGGCTCGAGCAGCACGGCGCGCGCGATCGCAAGGCGCTGCCTCTGGCCGCCGGAGAGGCTGTTGCCGCTCTCGCCAAGCACCGTCTCATAGCCCTTCGGCAGGCCCATGATGAAGTCGTGGGCGGCGGCGATCCGCGCGGCCCTCTCGACCTGGGCCTGCGTCGCGTCGGGGTGCCCGAACGCGATGTTCGCGGCAACCGTGTTGGAGAAGAGGAAGCTCTCCTGGAAGACCGTGCCTATGTTGCGGCGCAGGTCGTCCAGGTGCAGGCGGCGCACGTCGATCCCGTCGATCAATATCCTGCCCCTCGACACGTCGTAGAACCTGGGGATGAGGCTCATCAGGACGCTTTTCCCGGATCCGGTGGCCCCGAGGATCGCGACGCACTCGCCCGGCTTGACCTCGAGGTCGATGTCCCTGACGACCGGGTCCAGGCGCCCGTACTCGAAGGAGACTCCCTCGAAGCGGACGGCGCCCTCCAGGCGGGGCCGGCGCACGGCGTCGGGCGCCGTGCGCACGTCGATCGGGGCGTCGAGTATCTCGAACACCCTGCGGGCGCCTATGAGCGACTGCTGGATCGAGTTCACGATCGTGGCCACGTTGTTCACCTGGCCGGCGAACTGGTCCAGCAGCCCCCAGAACACGACCAGGCCCGCGCCGAGCGGCAGCCGGCCCTGCGCCACGAGCCAGCCCCCGTAGCCGAGGAGCACCGTCGTGTTGATGCGCGTCAGGAAGCCGGCCGTCGGCGAAAAGAGGCTCACCCACCAGAAGATGCTGTACTGCTGCCTGAGGACGGCGGTGTTGAGCTCGTCGAACCTCTCGCGGTTTTCCCGCTCGCGCCCGAACCCCTTCACGACGGCCACCCCCTGGATGCTTTCCGCAAGGTACTGAACCATCCTCTCGACGAGGTTCCGGTTCTCCGCGTACTCGGGCTGGATCTTCCGCGAGAACACGGCCGACAGGATCAAGAGGACGGGGGTCGTCGCGAGGCAGGCCAGGGTCAGCCCGGGGCTCAGGCTCGCCATGTAGATCGCGTAGACCGTCAGCGAGATCACCATGATGACGCTCTGGATCAGCACCTGGTCGACGAACATGCGCACCGACTGCACGTCGCCCGTCACCCGCGTGATGATCGATCCGGTCGTGTTGGCGTCGAAGAAGCGGAAGCTCAGCCTCTGGAGCTTGTCGTAGATCTCGGCGCGCAGGTCGACGACCAGCTTCTGCTGGACGAGGATGTTGACCTGCACGGCGTAGACATAGTTGAGGACGGCCCTGCAGCCCGAGAGCAGCAGGATCAACCCCCCGAGGACCTCGAGGACGTGCATGGGATGCATGCCCGCCGGGAGGCTCATGTGCAGGAAGTGGACCGCCCTGATCGGCGTGGGATCGGACGCCGCGTGCGCGACCACGCGCAGGATGTAGTCGATGCCGATGCCGGTGAAGCTCAGCCCGAACAGGCCCATCGTGAGGAGGACGAGCTGGATGCCCAGCACCTGCACGCACCGCAGCCGGTACCGCCAGGCCAGGCCGAACAGCCGGCGGATCAGCTCCGAGTTGGACGGCCCCTCGCCGGCGCTATTGAGCGTGGATCCCATTTGGGATTCACGCTAATTGGACGCGCGGCCGGTGCACGAAATATCTGGCGCGCCCCTCCCTAAACCTAGCGATTGGGACCGGGGACCGGGCCGCCGCCCGGAGCGGGGCTCCCGTCCGGCACGGCCTGCACCGCCCTCTCGCGCTCCATCCTGCGCCTGCGCACCTCCTGGGCGACCGCGTCGAGGCGCTTCTGCTCGTCGGCCGGGGACGGGGCCATCGCGACCGCCGGCGTGGCCCCCGGGATGCCAAGCGTTCCGCCGGGGCCGCCGACGGGCGCGGCCGAGGTCACCTTGGCCGTGCGGAGCACGAGCTTGAGGCTGCGGCCCTGGAAATCGACGGTGACGGTGTCGCTCGCCGCCTCCGCGGATTTGACGACGAAATCGTATCCTCCCTCGTTCAGGCCGACCCACGCGCTGGATTTCTTGGCCGTGTCGTAGATGCAGTAGGCGACGCCCCCCGAGGTGGACATGATGCCGCGAAGCTCGACGGGGCCCGACGGGCCGGCCTGCGCGCCCGCAGCGGTCGAATTCGGCGGGAGGAAGGGCGACGTCGGCGCAAGGTCCGCGCGCAGCACGCCCGCGGGGCCGAGGGCGGCCGCGGCCAGCAGGATTGCCCAACTCGTTCGAAAGGGATGACGGAGGCGCATGGGGGATTGCCGGAGATTCAATAGATTGACGTATCCGGAGCGGTCAAGTGACGTCCGACCCGGACGGGGTCATGCCGGCGCCGGGGTCGGCGGGCGCCCGGCGTTATCCCGCTGGCCAGGAAAGGATAGCATTTGATCCGCCCGGCCGCGCCCGGCCCGGCGAAACCAACCCGGGATCCCATCGCCCCGTTCCCACGGGCCGCGGGTCCGCGAAGAGGGATCGGGCACCCCTGCCCGATCCCTCCCTATGCCGCGGATCTCTTCCTGCGGTGCAACAACAACCCAAAAAGCGAGATGCCGACAAAGAGGGCGCCGTAGGTCGCCGGCTCGGGCGCCGGCGAAATCTCCTTGTCGTAGCTGAGCCAGCCGGTGCTGCTGCCCGGATTGCCGTTGAAGACCACCTGCGTCTCCCCTCCCACGCCCCTGGTGCCGAGCGTGACGCCGCTCCAGTTCTGCGTGAAGAAGTAGTCCACCTCGTTGGTCCAGTCCATGACCGTGAGCGTGTCGCCGGCGCCGATCGTGAGGTTGGTCAGGTTCAGGGTCGAGGCGCCCCCGGTTCCGAAGTCGATGATCGCGTTCCCGGTGACCACCAGGTTGGTCGCCGTGAGGTCGGACCCGTTGAGGAGCAGCGTGCTGCCGGAGCCCAGGGTGAGCGTGCCGATGGTGGGAAGCGTGCCGCTGAACTCGAGCTCGCCGGAGGCGACCGAGGCCCCGCCGCTGAAGTTAAGCGCGTTGTTCGTCAGGTTGAGGGTGCCCGCGCCCGGCAGGGTGAGCGTTCCCGTGCCCGTAATGAGGCCGCCGTAGGTCAGGTTCGTGCCCGAGGAGACGTTGATCGTGCCGCCGCCGGAGTTGACCGTCATGCCGCGGTTCGAATTGAGCGCGAACGATGCCGTGGTGGCGAGAATGCCCCCGTTGAAATTGATCATGTTGGCGGTGGCCGACGCCGGCGCCGTTCCCAGGTTGGCGTCGGCGCTGATGCTCAGCGTGCCGCCGTTCAGGTTGGTCGCCCCGGTGTAGGTGTTCGTGCCCGAGAGCGCCAGGGTGCCGCCGCCATTCACGGTCAGGGCCCCCGTGCCGGCGACGATGCCACCGTAGGTCAGCGTGGTGCCCGAGGACGGGGTGAACGTGCCGCCCCCCGAGTTGAGGGTTATCCCGCGGTTGCTGCTGATCGCGAAGCTGGCCGTGGTGTCGAGCGCACCGCCGTTGAAGGTCAGCAGGCCCGCCGTGGCGGCGGCCGGCACCGCGCCGAGCTCGGTGTCCACGGTAACGCTTAGCGCGCCTCCGTTGATGTTGGTGGCCCCGGTGTGGTCCCCCACGTAGGACGAGGCATCGGTCAGGGTCAGCGTGCCCGTGCCCACCTTGGTGAATATGCCGCCGCCGCCGCCGTTGATCTGGCCCGCGAAAGTTGTCGAGGAGTTGTTGCCCCCCGATGTGAACGTGGTGGGTCCGTTGATGGCGATCGTGGACGCCGCGCTCGCGCTCGCGATGGAGCCGACGGTGACGTTGAAGGTCTCGGTGGCAAGGACGGCGCTGTTGTTGAGGGTCACCGCGCTCAGGTTGCCGAAGGCGCTCGCCGATCCTGCGAGAAGGCCGCTGCCGTTGATGGTGGTCGCGCCGGAATAGGTGTTCGTGCCGGAAAGCGTCGTCTGGCTTGTTCCGTTCTCGGTGACGGCGCCGGTGCCGCTGATCGTGCCACCGACCGTGAGGGCGGAGTTCTCGTCGAGGATCAGCGTGCCGCTGTCGGTGATGCTCGTCGAGGCGATGGTGCCGTTGGTCGTGCCGTTGCCGAGCTGAAGGTTGGCCTTGTTATCGATCGTGGTCGCGCCCGAAAACGTGTTGGCGTTGGTCAGGGTCAGCGTGCCGGTGCCGATGATGACCAGGGCGCTGCCGGTGACGGGGCCGCTGCCGGAGATCACGCCGGCAAACGTCGTCGAGCTGTTGTTGCCGCCCGTGGTGAGCGCGCCCGTGCCGAGGGTGATGGAGCTGGTCGCGCTCGCGCTCGCAATGGAGCCGACGTTGTTGCTGAAGGTGCCGAGGTTGAGGACGCCGCTGTTGTTCAGGGTCACCGCGCTCATGCCCGAAGAGCCGCCGAACGCGCTCGCCGAGCCCGCGGTAAGCGTGCCGGAATTGATCGTCGTCGCGCCGGAATATGTGTTTGTCCCGGAAAGCGTGGTGATGGCCGACCCGTTCTGGGTGACGGCGCCCGCGCCCGTGATGGCCTTGGCGATCGTGACGGCCGAGTTCTCGTCGAGAAGAAGGGTGCCGTTGTCGGCTATGCCGCTTGTGGAGGCGATGGTTCCGTTGGTCGTGCCGTTGCCGAGCTGAAGGCTGGCCCCGCTGCCGATCGTGGTCGCGCCCGAGTACGTGTTGGCGTTGTCCAGGATGAGGTTGCTGCCGACGCCGGACTCGGTCAGGCCGCCGGTGCCGGAGATGACACCCGCGAACGTGGCCGTGGAACTGGCGCCGGCGCTCGTGAGCGTGCCCGAGCCGAGCGTGATGGAGCTGGTCGCGCTCCCGCTCCCAAATATGCCGACGGTGTTGCTGAAGTTGTTCAGGGCGAGCGTGGCGCCGCTCCCGAGGACAACGGCGCTCAGGCCCGTCGCGCCGCCGAAGGCGCTCGTCGAGCCCGCGGTCAGGGTGCCGCTGTTGATGGATGTCAGCCCGGAATAGGTGTTCGTGCCGGAGAGCGTGGTGTTGGCCGACCCGTTCTGGGTGACGGCGCCCGCGCCCGTGATGGACTTGGCGATCGTGACGGCCGAGTTCTCGTCGAGAAGAAGCGTCCCGTTGTCGGTGATGCCGCTCGTGGAGGCGACGGTGCCGTTGGTCGTGCCGTTGCCGAGCTGAAGGCTGGCCCCGCTGTTGATCGTCGTGGCGCCCGTGTATGAGTTGGCGCCGGTAAGGACGAGCGTGCCCGTGTCCGTGGAGGTCAGAGCCCCCGTGCCGGCCATGATGCCGCCGTAGGTGAGTGTCGTGCCCGCCGCCACGTCGATGGTGCCGCCGCTCGCGCCGAGGGCGATGCCACGGGAGCTGCCGAGCGTGAATGTGGCCGTGGTGTCGAGCGTGCCGCCGTTGAGGGTCAGCGAGCCGAGCTGCATCGGGCCCGGGACCGTGCCCAAATTGTTATCCGCGCTGATGCTCACTGCGCCGCCGCTGATTGTGGTGATTCCCGTGTACGTGTTCGCGCCCGACAGCGTCAGCGTTCCGATGCCGGTCTTCGTGAGCGTGCCGCTGCCGGTCGCTATGACACCGGAGATGTTCGTGTTCGAGGCGCCCCCCACCGTGAGGTTCGTGTTCGTGCCGGTGATCCCGCCGGTCGTGATCGAGAGCGTGCCCGAGTCCGAATCTATCTGCGCGGCCGAGCCGAGCGTGATCGCCCCGGTGACCGTGTTGTTGCCGGAAGCGCTGTCCAGCGCGCCCAATACCCCGTGGGCGCCGGTCGTGCCCGGGCCATTCAGCGTGATGGCGTTGGCCACATTCGTGAGTCCGCCCTGGAGCTGAAGCGTCGCGCCCGACGTGACGCTCGCCGCGCCCGATCCGAGAGCGGCGTTGTTCTGGATATTCACGGTGCCCGCGCTGACGGTGGTGCCCCCGCTGTAGGTGCTGGCCCCGGAAAGGGCCAGGGTGCCCGTGCCCGAGTAGATGAGGCTGCCCGACGACGGGCTCGCCCCCCCATTCGCAATGGTTCCGGCGATGTTGACCAGGCCGGTCCCATTCACGGTCAGCGCGTAGGAGGATGTGCCGGAGCCCAGGTTCACGTTGCCGTCGAAGGTCAGTGTCTGGCCGTTATTGGCCCACGTCTGCGCGCCACCCAGGGTCGTCGTGTTGAAGAAAGTGACGCCTGCCGTGTCCGAATTCGTGATCCCGGAGGCTATCGTCAGCGTGTTGTTGTTCGCGGTCGTCGCGGTGTCGAACGCGTAGGCGTTCGCGCCACCCGTGCTGGCAAACACGAGCGAGCCCGCCGTCGAGGACGCCAGCATCGTGATCCCGGTCGTGAGCCCGGCGGAGCTGTTGAAGGTCGCCGTGCTCGCGCCGGTGGGAATGCCCGCGCTCCAGTTTCCCGGAGTGCCCCAAGCGCCTGAGGTCGTGCTCGTCCACGTGTCGACCTGGGCGTGCACCGCCACCCCCGAAAGGCTCGCTGCCGCGATCACCAGCGTCATGAGCGCCACCCGGCAACGCCCCGCCCCGGGTCGAACAAGTCCGCGTCGAGCAGGAGTTGTGATGCCGGTGGTCGCCATGTCGGTTCGAATTGCAGGCAATGGTGCGTTGCCTGAAAGGCACTTGCAATAGGCAGAACTACTGACCAACCCCCTTGTGCCGCGTGAACGAGAAATCTAAGTCGTTGGTGCACAATGAGGGATCGGGCACCCCCTGCCCGATCCCTCCCTGTGCCGCAGAACGCTGCGCCTGCGGTAAACCACCAAACCCAAAAGTGAGATGCCGACAAAGAGGGCGCCGTAGGTCGCCGGCTCGGGCGCCGGCGAGATTTCCTTGTCGTAGCTGAGCCATCCGGTGCTGCCGCTCGTATAGCCGTTGAAGGTGACCTGCGTCTCCCCTCCCGCCCCCCTCGTGCCGAGGACGGCTCCGGTCCAGTTCTGCGCGTAGAAGTAATCGACCTCGTTGGTCCAGTCCATGATCGTGAGCGAGTCGCCGACGCCGATCGTGAGGTTGGTCAGGTTCAGGATCGAGGCTCCTGCGGTGCCGAAGTCGATGATTGCGTTCCCGGTGACCACCAGGTTGGTGGCGGTGAGGTCGGACCCGTTGAGGAGCAGCGTGCTGCCGGAGCCCAGGGTGAGCGTGCCGATGGTGGGAAGCGTGCCGCTGAACTCGAGCTCGCCGGAGGCGACCGAGGCCCCGCCGCTGAAGCTCAGCGCGTTGTTCGTCAGGTTGAGGGTGCCCGCCCCGGGGACGGACAGCGTTCCCGTGCCGGCAACGAGGCCGCCGTAGGTCAGCTTCGTTCCGGAGGCCGCGTTGATGGTGCCGCCGCCGGCATTTACCGTGACCCCGCGGTTGCTGTTCAGCGCGAAGGTGGCGGAGGTTGCCAGTGTGCCGCCGTTGAAGGTGAGCTGGTTCGCGGTGGCCGAACCCGGCGCCGCGCCCAGGTTGTTGTCCGCGCTGATGCTCAACGTGCCGCCGTTGAGGTTTGTCGCCCCCGTGTAGGAGTTGGCAGCCGTCAGGTTCAGGGTGCCGGCGCCATTCAATGTCAGGGCCCCCGAGCCCGCGATGCCGCCGCCATAGGTCAGGGTCGTGCCCGAGGACGGGCTGAACGTGCCGCCCCCCGAATTGAGGATGATCCCGCGGTTGCTGTTGAGCGCAAAGGTGGACGTGGTGGCGAGCGTGCCGCCGTTGAAGTTCAGGCTGCCGGTCGTGACCACCGACGGCGCCGCTCCCAGGTTGCCGTCCGACCCGATGCTCAGCGTGCCGCCGTTGAGGTTTGTCGCCCCGCTGTAGGTGTTCGCGCCGGAGAGGACCAGGGTGCCCGCGCCGGTCTCGGTCAGGGCGCCCGTGCCCGCCACGATGCCGCCGTAGGTCACCGTCGTGCCCGAGGACGGGCTGAACGTGCCGCCCCCCGAGTTGAGCGCTATCCCGCGATTGCTGTTGAGCGCAAAGGTTCCCGTGGTGGCGAGCGTGCCGCCGTTGAAGCTGAGCTGGCCGGCCGTGGCCGAACCCGGCGCCGCGCCCAGGTTGGTGTCCGCGCCTATGCTCAGCGTGCCGCCGTTGAGGCTGGTCGCCCCGCTGTAGGTGTTCGCGCCCGAAAGGACCAGGGTGCCCGCGCCGGTCTCGGTCAGGGTCCCCGTGCCCGCCATGATGCCGCCATAGGTGAGGGTCGTGCCCGAGGACGGGCTGAACGTGCCGCCTCCCGAGTTGAGCGTTATCCCCCGGTTGCTGCTCAGCGTGAAGGTGGCGGTGGTGTCCAGCGTGCCGCCATTGAAGGTCAGCCTGCCCGCCGTGGCCGAAGCCGGCGCCGTTCCCAGATTGTTGTCCGCGCTGATGCTAAGGGTGCCGCCGTTGATGGCGGTGGCCCCGGTATAGGTGTTGGCGCCGGAAAGCGTCAGTATGCCGTTTCCGGTCTCGGTGAGCCCGGCGGAGCCGCCGATGGCGCTGGAAATGGTCAGGTCGCTGGTGAGGGTCGCATCGTGGGTCACGTTGATGTTGCCCGTGGTGAGGTCGAGCACGCCGCCCGAGATCAGGGAGGTCTCGTGGGCGCTGTTCGCGTTTGAGGTGATGGTGCCGTTGGCGGTCACCGCAATGCCGCTCGATATGTTCAGCTGCCCGCCGTTGAGCGTGAGCGTTCCCAGGCTGGTGGCGGCTCCCGCGTTCAGGGCGCCGTCGGAGTTGATCGTGACCGCGGAGGTTGGAGAAATCTGGCTGGCGTAGCTGTCCGACATGATGTCGACGTTGACCGTGCCCGCCAGGGCCGGATTGGAGGGCCCGGTGCCGATCGTCAGCGCCCCGTTTACGCCGTAATATCCGGCCGCCAGGGGTCCGAGCACGAGATCCAGGGTGCCCGAATTAACCGTCGTGGCGCCCGTGTAGTAGTCGTTGTCCCCGTAGAGGGTGAGGGTCCCGGTTCCGTTCATGATCAGCCCCCCCGTGTCCCCGACCACGCCGACATTCGAGTTGAACCACGTGTTGCCGGCCCCGGCGATGGTGACGGTATTGCTGCCCATGGTGAACAGCGTCGTGCCATAGCTGGCGCTGCCGATGGTGAACGTGGTGCCCGCGGCGCCGTTGTAGATCGTGGCGTTCGAGCCCAACGTCACATTGCCGTTCCAGGTGTTGCTTCCGCTGACGCTCTGGAGAGCCCCCAAGCCCGTCCCCGCTCCGTTGAGGATCAGGGTGCCCGCGTTGTTCGTCGCGATGTTGTTCTGCATCTGGAGCACCGCGCCGCTGGCGACCGTTGTGTTAGAGGTGTTGGATGCCGTGCCCAGGGCGCCCGCGTTCTGGATGTTCAGGATTCCAGAGCTGATCGTGGTGGCGCCGGTGAAGGTGTTGGCGCCCGAAAGGGTGAGGGTGCCCGCGCCGGTCTTCGTGAGCGTGCCGCTGCCCGTGCCGATGACGCCGGATACCGTCGTGTTTCCCGCGCCACCCACCGTGAGGTTTTGGTTGGCGCCGGCGATTCCACCGGCCGAGATCGTCAGCGTTCCCGCGTCCGAGTTGATCTGGGTGGCCGAGCCGAGCGTGATCGCCCCGCTGTAGGTGTTCGCGCCGGAAAGGTTGTCCAGTGCGCCCTGGGTAGTGCCCATCACATTGGTGCTCCCCGTGCCGTTCAGGGTGACGGCGGTCGCCACGTTCGTGAGGCCGCCCTGCAACTGAAGCGTCGCTCCGGAGGCCACGCTCGCCGCGCCCGTGCCGAGCGCGCCGTTGGTCTGGATGTTCACCGTGCCCGAGCTGACGGTGGCGCCGCCTGTGAAGGTGTTGGCGCCCGTGAGCGTCAGCGTGCTCGTGCCGGAATATACAAGGCTGCCCGCCACCGATCCCCCGTTTGCGATGATGCCGGCGACGTTGACGGCATTCGTCCCGTTGACGGTCAGCGCGTAACCCGAGGAGCCGGAACCGAGGTTCACCTTGCCGTCGAAGGTCATGGTCGCCCCGCTGTTGGCCCACGTCTGGGAGCCCCCGAGCGTCGTGGTGTTGAAGAATGTGACGTTGGCCGCGTCGGAATTCGTGATCCCGGAGGCGATCGTCAGCGTGTTGGTGTTCGCGGTCGCGGCGGTGTCGAAGGTGTACGCGTTCGCCCCGCCCGTGCTGACGAATGAAAGCGATCCCGCCGCCGATGACGCCAGCAGCGTGATCCCGGTCGTGAGCCCCGCGGAGCTGTTGAAGGTCGCCGTGTTCGCGCTGGTGGGAATGCCCGTGCTCCAGTTTCCGGGGGTGCCCCAGGCGCCGGTGGTCGTGCTCGTCCAGGTGTCGACCTGGGCGTGCGCGATCGCGGCCGCGAGGCAAAATGCCAGGACGGCGAGCAGCCTCGCGACGGGCCTGCCGCATTGCGCCGATCCGCGGTCATCAGAATTGCGCCGACGCGCGGTTGGTCCGGTAGTCATTTCAGTTCACCGGGTGAAATGCCGCGCCCTGGAGCCGGTCGCGATCGGAACGGCGGCGGCCCGGCTTCCGCGGACGGGCTGCCTGGGCGCCGGCGGGCTATACACCAGGTCGGGCGCCCTGAAGACCCGGCGGGAGCCGTCCACGTGCCTCGCGTGGCGGACGTCGTGCTGGGCGAGGAGGCAATCGAGGTCGCCCGAGTATTCCATGACGCTCTGCAGCGCGGCGCGATCGCGATGGCCAAGCTCGACGACGCGAACCCACGCGCGGCGAAACGCACCGGCGACGACCGCGATCGGCGTCAGGTGGGGTCTCGCGAAGTTTTCTGCTGGGCGGCGCTTCAAAGTGACGCTCAGCATTATGGAACTCGATTTCGATTTCTAGAAAAAGCGGCCGGCCTACGTAGTTCCCAAGTGATTATTGACCAAATTATTACGAAGTCGCTTTTCCCGGCTATTTTTGGGCGCTGCGAGGATCCGGAAAAGCCCGCGAATCGCTTCCCTTTCCGAATCGCGATTCGCGTGCCCGGTCCGATCCCGGCTGGGGTTTCGACCGGCGCATGCTCCGGGACGGGCCCCAGGTTCCGGCAGGGCTGCCTCCAGGGCGACCTCGCCCACGTCGCCTCCCGCTCGTCGCCACCGTGGCCGTCGGCGTGAAGCGCCACCGCCAGACGCTGGACTAGGCGGGCGGGCCACCGGCCGCTCCCGCCGCGAGCTGGCGCGCCACGGGGCCGTCGAGGTGGATGACCGAGCTCGGGAACGCGAGCGAGACGCCCTGCGCGGCGAACGCCCGGAGGATCGCGATGTTGATCCTCTCGCGCACCGCCATGTGCGAATCCCAGTCGGGATCCGCCGTGAAATAGAGGATCTGCACCCGGAGCGAGGAGTCGTTGAAGTCCGCAAGGCACACGACGATCTGCCCCTGGTGGACGCCCGGGTCGGCGCGAAGCAGGGCGCGCAGGTCCGCGAGGACCGCCTGTATCTTCTCCGGCGGCGTGTCGTAGGTGATGCCGAGCGTCGTGTCCACCCGCCGCTGGGGCATGCGCGTGAAATTGGTGATCACCTCCGCGGCCACGGTCTTGTTGGGGATCACGATCTGCGTGCGCTGCACCGTCCTGAGCCTCGTCGAGCGCAGGCCGATCTCCTCCACGGTCCCCTCGTACCCGGAGACCCGGATGAATTCCCCGACGTAGAAGGGCTGGTCCATGACGACCACGAAGGAGCCGAACATGTTCGCTATCGTGTCCTGGGCCGCCAGGGCGAAGGCGAGTCCGCCGATCCCGAGGCCCGCGAGGAACGTCTTCACCTCGAAGCCGAGGCTCTCGAAGACGACGAGGATGCTGAAGACCGCGAAGAACGCGGCCAGCGTCCTCTTGATCAGCGGGAGGAAGGCCGCGATGTGGAGCCTGCGCATCCGGGCTCCCTCGGCGTAATGGTCGATCATCGCGCCGCCCGTGCAGGCGATTCCCCAGAGAACGACCGCGGCGAACGCGCCGCGCTCGCCAAGCCTGACGACGTTTGGGACGGCCGCCCAGATCGGGATGACGGCAAGCGCCGCGATGATCCCGATCAGCATCGCCAGCGTCGCCACCGGACCCTCGAGCGCCGGCAGGAGGAGCTTGTTGCTCGCCTTCGCCGACAGCCGCTTCGCCTGCGTCGAAAGGATGCCGATCATCAGCCGGCGGATGACGACCGACGCGAGCAGGATGAGCAGGAAGGCCATCCAGCGCGCGGTCGACGCGTCCATGGCGCCGGGGAAGAACTCATCCTGGAGCCAGACGACAAGCCGCTGCAGCGGGCCGTAGGGGACGGCGGGCAATTCGGCGAGGGCCAGGGGGTCCATGTGAGGACATTGCCAAATCCGCCCGCGCCCGCAACGTCAAGCCGGACCAAGAAGCGCCGCCCACGATGCCTTCCCCCGCGCGACCCGAGGCCGGATCCGCCGCCGCGCCCCACCGCGCGGGGAGGGACGCCGCCATCGCCCTGGGCTGCCTTCTCCTGGGCCTTGGATTCGGGTGCTTCGTCTGGCTGCGCCGGGGACCCGAGCCGGCGCAGCAGTACATCGCGGGCTATCTGATCGAGCTCAGCCTCAGCGTCGACAACGTCTTCGTGTTCGCGCTCGTCTTCGAGCAGTTCGGCGTGGAGCCGGCGCGCCGGGGCCGCCTGCTTTTCTGGGGCATCGCCGGCGCCATCGTGTTTCGCTCGGCGTTTCTCGTCGCGGGGGTCGGCGCGATCGTGCGCTTTGCGTGGATCATACCCGTGTTCGGGGCGCTTGTCCTGGCGACCGGCATCCGCCTCGCGGCGACCAGGGGCAGGAGGCCGTTCGACCCCCGGGGCAATCCCGCGGTCCGCTTCCTTTCCGGGCGCGTCCCGGCGGCGCTGGCCGCGCTCGTCGCGCTTGAGACGGCCGACCTCATCTTTGCCCTCGATTCGCTTCCCGCCGTACTCGCCGTGACGCACAATGCAGCCATCGCTGTGACCTCCAACTTTTTCGCGATCCTCGGCCTGCGCTCGCTCTATGTGGTCGTGAGCGGGGCCATGCTGAGGCTCCGGTTCCTGAACGCGGGAGTCGCGGCCGTCCTCTCCTTCGTCGGGATCAAGATGCTCGCCGAGCCCTGGTTCCGCATCCCCACCGCGGCGTCGCTCGCCGTCATCGCCGCCCTGCTCGCCCTGTCGATCGGCGCGTCGCTCGCGTTCAGGAGCCGGATCCGTCCATGAACCTGTCGGCCCACTCGGGCCTGGGAAGCGGCGTGGGCTTCCACTCGCCAAAAACCCGGTACCTGAGCCGGGCGACGAGCCGATAGGCGCCATCCCGCCAGGCCCTCGGGATGAACCGGATCCATGCGAGCGCGCGGCCGGCTCCGCCGCACGCCGCAAGCGCGGCCACAAGCGCGTCGGTCCTGAGCGCGTACGCTTCCGGCCCGGCGCTCGCGCTGTTCCAGTCGCGGACAAAAACCATGCTCTCGAAATCGTCCGTCGGCAGCCCGTGCGCCCCCAGCCACGCCTGGCCCGGCCCCCCCTGGAGCGTCGCGAAGCACAGGATGCCCCGCCGGTCCATCCTGAGAAGGATCCGAACGGCGCGGTTGCACAGCCCGCACTCCCCGTCGTAGAGCAGCACGGGACCCGCCCGGTTTTCCTTTGGATTTGGATTCGTCACGGTTTTGGGGCGCAAGGGACCGCTCTCAGGCGCCCATCCTCGGCAGGGGCCTGCCGTCCGCAAACGCAAAAGGCCGGCAGGCCCCGATGGGCCCCCGGCCTCTGCGAGACGCGCCCGGTCCGTTCATGCCGGGGGCGGACTGTCAGTTGACGGAGATCTTCCGCGGCTTGGCCGACTCGGCCTTGGCGAGCGTCAGATGAAGGACGCCGTCCTTCAGTTCCGCCGAGATCTTTCCGGCGTCGACCGAGCCGTCGTGCGAGAGCACGAGCTCGAAGGCGGCGTCGGATGACTCGACGTGCAGGGCGGTCAGGCCCTCGGGCAGCTTGGCCGTGCGCCTGCCGGCAATCCTGAGCTGGCCGTCCTCGTCGGTTATCTCGAGGCCGTCCTTGGCAACGCCGGGAAGGAAGACCGTCAGGCCGTAGGCCGCTTCGGTCTCCTCGATCTCGTAGCGCGGCCTGCGGGCCGGGGCGGGGCCGCCCTCGCCGTTCGCGCCGGAGCGGCTGAGTGATGGGATGAGTGTGCTGAGTAGTGACATGATATTTTTTCCTTTTTTTCGGGACCCGTGGGGGTTCAGTTGACCGACACGCTTATTTTCTTCGGCTTGGCTTCCTCTTTCCTGGGAAGCGTGACCGTCAGGACGCCGTTCTCGTAGGAGGCGGAGACCTTGTCGGCCTGGACCTCGTCCGGGATGCTGACGACGCGGCTGAACGACACGGTGCTCTCCGTCTCGCCGGACTTTCCCTTGCGGGAAGCCTGGATCGACAGGGATCCGTCGACAATCTCGACGCCGATGGCGCCGCGGTCGACGCCGGGCAGCTCGGCCCGCACGTACGTGTTGTCCTTGTCCTCGTAGAGATCGACGGGGAACTGCCCGTCGCGGGCCGAGCCTTCAAAGCCGGTCAGCGCCGTTCCGAACAGCCAATCAATCTGTTTTTCGATGTCCGCTCGCGAGTACCGGTCGCCTGAAAAGGTTGCCGGCGCGATGCCTCGGACGTTGGGATGGGTGTAGTGTATGAATCGCATAGTAACCGCCATCCTGCACGTCCGATGCCGGTCCGGCGCGGATCATAAGCCTGCTCCCGCCATGGCGTTAGATCCGGCCAATCCACGCCGCCTGTGCAGTTTTTTCCCAACGTGGGACGCGCTGTGCGCAGGATTAGCCCACGCGGCCGGCACCGGACGCCCCGAAAAACTTTGCGTGGGCAGCCTTCCGAGGTTCGCTGATCATGTGAAACTGCGCCACGCCGCGACATGCGCGCTCCTGACCATGCTCGCCGCAGGGTGCGCGCAGCTTGGGCCGCCCGCGGCTGTCGCCCCAGACGATCCCGCGGGCCGGGCGGTCTCCCTGGACAGCTTTGACCAAGCGCTGCTCGGCAGGGTGATGTTCGCGGAGACCAACCGCGTGCGCGTGGCGAACGGGGTGTCCCGGCTGGCCCATTCCGCGGCCCTTGACGCGGCCGCCGACGAGCAGGCCTCGTGGACCGCGCTGACGTTCCACGCGGGGCACGCAAATCCGATTCCAGGCGAGCACACCGCGGCCGACCGTGTCGCGCACGCCGGCCTCGACGGGCTGCGCGTCGGGGAAAACGCGATCATGATACCGGCGCGGCGCCCCGCCGGTTCCCCCCAGCCGGACTACACCTACGGGGATCTTGCGGCCGTCCTCGTGGACGACTGGCTGAATTCCCCGGCCCACCGCGCGAACCTCCTCGACCCGAGGTACACCCTCCTCGGATGCGCCGCGCGCGTTGCGCACGGTGTCCTGCCCGGCGACCAAAGGGTGTTCGCCACCCAGGTCTTCTTCCAGGCCTATCCCAAGGATCCGGGCAAGTGACGGGGGCGCGGGGCGTCGCCCCCAAACGGCTCGCCTCGACGGGGCTCCGTGGCATAAGGGTCGCGGATGGGACTCACGCGCTTTTCCGTACCCCCGCTCCACAGGGTCACGCGCCGGCTTGCCGCGGTCGCGATGGGCCGGGAGCCGCCGGACCTCGTGGTCACCGGCGCGCGGATCCTGTCAACCTACACCGAGCGGATCCACGCGGGTCGGGAGGTCTGGATCAGCTCCGGCCGGATCGCGGCCGTCAGGGCCGCCGGCGCCTGCAGGCCATCCAAGGGCTCGCAGGTCCGCTTCTTCGATGCCCGGGGCGGGATCGTCGCCCCGGGGCTTGTCGACCCCCACCTCCACATCGAGAGCTCGATGATGACCGCGTGCGCGTATGCCGAGCCCGCCCTGCTAAACGGGACGACGACGATCTTCTGCGACAGCCATGAGATCGGGAATGTCTGCGACGCAAGGGGCATCGAATGGATGCTCGAGGACGCGCGGCGCGCGCCGCTCTCGATCTTTCTCACGGTGCCGAGCACGGTGCCGGCGACGGGCCCTAGGTTCGAGACGGCGGGGGGCGACCTGACCCCGCGCAAGATCGGCCGTATATTCGACCGGTGGCCCGAGGCGGTGGGTCTCGGCGAAAAGATGGATTTCGTGCAGGTGGCGATGGGCGACCGCAGGAGCCACGCGGTCCTGGCTGAGGCCCTCAAGAGGGGCCTGCCGGTCTCGGGCCACATCTACGGCCGCGAATTCGTCGCCGCGGGAGCGGCCTCGGGCATCACGGACACCCACGAGGCGATCGACCGGGATATCGCGGACGACTTCCTCGAGTGCGGCGTCTGGGTCTTCCTGCGCGGCGGCCCGCCGACGACACCGTGGAACTCGCTTCCCCTCGCCATCAAGGCGGTGACCGAGCTCGGCGCCAACCCGAAGCGTGTGTGCATCTGCACCGATGACCGGGACGCCGACGACCTGTTCCTCTTCGGGCTGGACTGGGTCGCGCGCTCCGCGGCGAAGGCGGGCCTGAGGCCGGCGACGGCATGGAGCCTGGGCTCCCTGCACCCGGCGACGCGCTTCGGCATGGACGGGGAGATCGGCGGCATCGCTCCCGCGCGGCGCGCCGACCTGGTGCTTCTCAACGACTCGCTCGAGCCGCAGTGCACCTGGCTCGGGGGCGAGCTCGTGGTCAGGCATGGCCGGGTGACGCCGGTGCTCGAGAAGGCGCTCTCCCGGCGCTACAGGTATCCCCGTGCGGCGTACAGGACGGTGAGGCTCCCGAAAGATCCCGTGCTTGCGCCGGTCCTCCCAGGGGGCCCCGTGACGGCCAACGTCATACGGACCGCGCTTCACAAGATAATCCTTTTCCACGACCGGCTTTCGCTAAGGCCGCGCCCCGGCGAGGCCTGGGCGGGGCTTCTCGCGCGCCACCGGCTGTGCTTTGTCACGGTCGTCGAGCGCCACGGCAAGTCGGGTTCCGTCGCGCACGGCCTCCTCAGGGACTTCGGCCTCAGGGAGGGGGCCGTCGGCAGCTCCGTCGGCCATGACGCCCACAATGTCATCCTGGCCGGCCGCAGCGAGGCCGACATGCGCCGGGCGCTCGCCGAGATCAGGCGGATGCGCGGGGGGGTGTGCGTCGTGCGCCGGGGCAAGGTCGTCGCAAGGGTCGCCCTCCCGGTCGCCGGGCTCATCTCGGACAAGCGGGCGACCGTCGTGGCGGCCGAGACGACGAGGCTCAAGCGCGCGTGGAGGGCCGCCGGCTGCACCCTTCCCTACATGGGCTTCAACCTCATTCCGCTGTCCGTCATCCCCGAGATCCGGATCACCGACAAGGGCCTGCTCACGGTTCCCGGGATGGGGATCCTGCCCCTCTTCGAGCGCGCCTGAACGGCGGGCGGCCCCGCCAGAAAACGTTCGGAATCCTGCGGGCATTGTGGTTCTCTCGGCTCCCCGATGACATTCAACTTCGACAGGCCGTCCGACCGGCGCGGCACCGATTCGCAGAAATGGCAGAAGTACGCGGGCCGTGACGTGCTGCCCATGTGGGTCGCGGACATGGACTTTGAGGCGGCCCCGGCGATCGTCGAGGCGCTCCAGCGGCGCGTGGCCCACGGCATCTTCGGCTACTCGAGGCCCCTCCAGTCGACGGTCGACGCGCTGGTCGCGGATCTTGCGACGCGCCACCACTGGAAGATCGATCCTTCATGGATCGTGTGGCTTCCCGGCCTGGTGTGCGGCCTGAATATCTCGGTCCTGGCGTTCGCGGACGCGGGCGACGAGGTCCTCAGCCTTTCGCCGGTCTATCCGCCCTTCATGTCCGCGCCGAAGAACGGGGGCAGGGTCGCCAGGAGCGTCCCGCTCGCGCTCAATGCGTACGAGCCGCTCTGGGACATCGACTGGAAGGCGCTGGAGGGCGCCATCACGGATCGCACCAAGATGCTCCTGTTCTGCCATCCCCACAACCCGCTGGCGCGGGTCTGGAGCCGCGAGGAGCTCGCGCTGGCCGCCGACTTCTGCACCCGCTTCGACCTCGTGCTCGTCTCCGACGAGATCCACTGCGACCTCGTCCTGCAGCCCGGCGCCGCCCACGTGCCCATGCACGTCGCGGCGCCCGCCGCGGCGGCGCGCACGGTGACGCTCATGTCCCCGAGCAAGGCCTACAACCTGCCGGGCCTCGGCACCTCGTTCGCCATCATTCCGGATCCCGCGCTGCGCGCGCGGTTCGTGAAGGCGTCGGCGGGCATCGTCCCGGAGGTCAACGCCCTCGGCTATGTCGCCTGCGAGGCCGCGTACCGGGGCGCCGGGCCGTGGCTCGAGGCTCTGGTCTCCTACCTGCGCTCCAACCGGGATCACCTCACCGAATTCATCGCGCGCGAAATCCCTGAAATCATCATCGAGGCGCCCATCGAGGCGACCTACCTCGCGTGGCTGAACGTCAAGGACCTTTCGCTGGCCAGCCCCGTGAAGCATTTCGAGACGCACGGGGTCGGGCTGAGCGACGGCGTGCCCTTCGGGGCCCGGCCGGGCACCCATGTCCGGATCAATTTCGGGTGCCCGCGCTCGACGCTCACCGAGGCCCTCACCCGGATGAAGACCGCCGCCGGGGCGCGATGACCCCGCCGGGCGCCCCTGGTCCGACGCTGCTCGCGCGCAACGCGGACGTCGTCGTCACGATGGACGGGCGCCGCAGGGAGATCCGGGGCGGCGGGCTGCTTGCCGAGGGCAACAGGATCGCGGCGGTCGGAAGCGCAGCGGAGCTTCCGGCGACCGCGGACCGGGTGCTGGACCTGTCGGGACACGCGGTCGTCCCCGGCCTCGTCAACACCCACCACCACATGTTCCAGAGCCTGACGCGGGCGGTGCCCGCGGCCCAGGACGCGGGGCTTTTCGGATGGCTTGAGGCGCTCTATCCGATCTGGGAGCGGATCACGCCGGAGATGATCCGGGTGTCCACGCTGACGGCCATGGCGGAGCTCATCCTCTCGGGATGCACCACCTCGAGCGACCACCTCTATCTCTACCCCAACGGGTGCCGACTCGAGGACAGCCTCCAGTCCGCGGCCGAGATAGGGATGCGCTTCCACGCCGCCCGCGGCAGCATGAGCGTCGGACGGAGCCGGGGGGGCCTGCCGCCGGACGGCCTCGTCGAGAGGGAGTCCGACATACTGGCCGACACGCAGCGCCTGATCGAGGCCCGCCATGATCCCGGCCGATTCGCGATGCAGAGGATCGCGGTCGCCCCCTGCTCGCCCTTCTCGGTGAGCCGCGACCTCATGCGCGAGTCGGCGGCCCTCGCCCGCTCCCTTGGAGTCTCGCTGCACACCCACCTCGCCGAGAATGACAGCGACGTCGCGTACAGCCGCGAGCAGTTCGGGATGACGCCCGCGCAATACGCCGAGGAGCTCGGCTGGGTCGGCCGCGACGTGTGGCACGCGCACTGCGTCAAGCTGGACGATCCCGGGATCGACCTCTTCGCCGGGACCGGGACGGGGGTGGCCCATTGCCCCTGCTCGAACATGCGCCTCGGCTCCGGCATCGCGCCGATCCGCCGCATGATCGCGAAGGGCGTCCATGTGGGGATAGGCGTGGACGGCTCGGCCTCCAACGACTCAGGCAGCCTCCTGGCCGAGGTGCGCCAGGCCATGCTCCTGCAGCGCGTGGGGCTGGGGGCGTCCGCCATGGGCGCGCGCGAGGCGCTCGAGCTGGCGACGGTCGGCGGGGCCGCCGTGCTTGGGCGCGATGACATAGGCGCCCTGGCGCCCGGCATGGCCGCGGACTTCGCCGCGTTCGACCTGCGCGGCGCCAACATGGCCGGGGCGCTCCACGACCCCGTCGCCGCGCTCGTCTTTTGCGCGCCGGAGCGGGCCTCGTGGGTCGTCATCAACGGGCGGGTCGTGGTCGAGGAGGGCCGGCTTGCGACGGTGGAGCTCCAGCCCCTCCTCGAGCGCCACAACCGCCTCGCCCGCGCGCTCGTCTCGGGCTAGCGGCCGCCCTCCCGCGCGCCGGGAGGGGCCAAGTTGCCGGTTGCGGCCGATCGGGCCCCGGGCATCCTGCGCAGTCCGGGATGCGCATCGGCAACATAGGGATCGACTCCAACCTCTTCCTCTCGCCGCTGGCGGGTTACACCAACCTGCCGATGCGGCTCACCCTGCGCGAGCTCGGGGGGCTGGGCTGGGCCACGACGGACCTCGTCAACGCCCGCTCGCTCATCGAGCGCAATCCCGTGGCCCTGAAGCTCGTCGAGTCGTGCGCGGGCGACCGTCCCCTCTCCATTCAGCTTTTCGGAAGCGTCCCGGACGAGATGCGCGACGCGGCCGTGATGTGCGAGGACATGGGGGCGCAGGCGGTCGACATCAACATGGGCTGCCCCGTTAAGAAGGTGACGCAGATCGGCGGGGGCTCGGCGATGATGACGGAGCTCGGGAAGACGGCGGGCCTCGTCCGCCGCATGGTCGGCGCGATCGGGATTCCCGTGACCGCGAAGATGCGCCTCGGCTGGGACTCCGAGAACATCACGGCCCCCGACCTCGCGCAGGCGCTCGAGGACGCCGGGGTTGCGGCCATATTCGTGCACGGGCGCACGCGCGCCCAGGGGTTTGCCGGGACGGTGAACCTTGCCGGGATCCGCGCCGTTGTCGGGGCCGTCCGGTCGATCCCCGTCATAGGCAACGGAGACGTCACGACGCCGGAGGCCGCCCGGCACATGGTGGCCGAGACCGGGTGCGCGGGGGTGAGCATCGGGCGCGGCGCGTTCTACGATCCGTGGATATTTCGCAGGACGGAGCATTACCTGCGGACGGGGGAGCTCCTGGCCGAACCCGGCTTCGGCGAGCGCATCCGGGTCATGAGGCTTCACTTTGAGCGGTACTGCGGATTTTACGGCGAGGCCCGCGGGGCGAGGCTCTTCAGGAAGGTTGCGCCGTGGTACGCGAAGAGGTTCGGCCCCGCCAAGCCCTTCAAGCAGAGGATACTCACGATCGAGTCGAGGTCCGACTTCGAGGCGGCGGTCTCCGGCTACATCGAGTGGCGGGCCGCCTTCTGCGACCCGTCGGGCGAGCTCCTCCCCAAGTACCGCCCCGCCCCGATGTCGCCCTCGTTCCTCGGCGGAGGCGACGAGGCCGCCGTCTTCAGCCGGGATGGCATCCCCGTGCCGCGCGGCCCCGTCGAGACCTGGTGACCCGGGCGGCGGCGCGCGGTCCCGTCAGTAGTTCTTGGATACCTCGGCGCCGGTGTAGTCCTTGAAATAGATGATCTTCCTGCCGGCGTCGATGCGCTCAAAGGCGATGCCGAGGGCGCCATTGATGACCTGGCCCTCGCGGACGATGGTCCCGTTGATGAGCGCCTTCGCGGGAGACCCCTGGTAGACGCCGCCAATGGTGGCATTCGCGACGTATTCGCGGAACGCGGAGCTCGCGGCCGGGCCCGCGTTGATGGGCGTGTTGCCCACCTTGACGTCCGGGTTGATGCTGGAGTCGCCCATGACGGTCTCGCTGGCGCTGGACGTGGGGGCCGGGGTCGGCGTCGGGGTCGAGTCATCCTGGCCGGACGCGATCGCGTCCAGCTTGGCCTGGTCCTTATCGCGCTGGGCAGCGATCGCGCCCTGGCCCTTGTCGATCAGCTGTCCCGGGGCCCCCGCGGCCTTGGAGAGCGCATCCGCGGCCGACTTCTTAAGGTCGCCGGCCTTGGGGAAGACCGGTATCCTGATCTTCACCGTCGGGTTCTGCTCGGGGAAAAATATCCTGTAGCTGAAGAAGCCGCCCACTCCCACGGCAAGGACGACGACCGTGATGCCCAGCTTCGCCAGTTTGCCCAGCGCGGGCCGCCTCCGCAGGATCGCCGCCTTCTTTCCGGGCTTCGCCACCGTCACCGCCTTGCCGCCTATCTTCGGCAGGCGATCGGTGAGCCGGCTCAGCCGCCCCTTTGGCGCCGGCGGCTTGTCCACGGTCTTCGAAAGGGAAAGGCGCGGGGCCGTGCCCGGAGGGGCGGGCGCCTCCGCGACCGATCCCGGCGGAGGCGGCAGGGGCGCGGCCAGGATCGACATGGGAGGCAGCGAAACCGTGGAACGCTCCAGCGGGGGCGGCATCGGGTCCGCCTCCCCGGCTACGGGCGGGGGCGGAGGAGGAGGCAGCGGCGGAGGTGTTGCCGCCTCGGAGAGAGCCTGGGGCGGCGGCGCCCCGGCGCCCTTGGGCCTGAGCTTGAATTTCGGCACGTCGTCAGGCTCGGGCTCGGAGGCGGCGATCGGCTCGGGAAGCGGCACCGGCCCGGCAGAGGGAGGAGGAGGCGGGGGGGCAAACGCCGCAGGCTCGGCTGTGGCGGGCGCCAACGGGGCTTCAGGGACGCCCAATCTCGGCTTGAGCCGAAGGCGGCTGGTCCCTTCAGGCTGCTCGGCGGCGGGCGGGCTCGGCGGCGGCGGCGGAATCCCCAAAGGGGGTGGCGGCGGAACCGCCCCCGGAGCCTCGGGCACAGGCGGCGGGCCCTCCGCCGTTTGCAGGCGGGGCTTCAGGCGCAAGGGTTGCGGCTCGTCGCTCATTGGGTGTAGCAGAGCACCTATCCGAGCGAGACGAAACCAAAAAGATTCACTCGCGGTCCGAGCGGGCTGGCTCCACCCTACCCTGAACGCACTATGAAACGCCTCGTTACGCTCACCCTGGCAGCCGCCCTTTTCGCGAATTCCGGCTGCCACATGTTCTCCAAGAAGAAGAATCCCGCGGCGCCGAAGGAAAGCCCGACCGTGGCGACGGACGTTGAGAAGGACTTCATGCACCGCTGGATCGACAAGCGCACCTACGAGCTCGTCACGCAGGGCAAGTCGCCCTCGGACGCCCGTGCGCAGGCCGTCGCCGAGTTCAAGTCGAAGTTCAGCTATACGGACGCTGCCAGCCAGGCGAAGTGATCAGCCGTCCCTCTTGATTCCGAGCACCTCGATATCGAAGATGAGCGTCGCGTAGCCGGGGATCACCGGCGGGCTTCCCTTTCGGCCGTAGCCCAGCTCGGGCGGAATGATCACGATCCACTTGTCGCCCGGCCTCATCAATTGCAGGATCTGGTCCCAGCCTTCGATCACGACACCCCGGTCGAGCCGGAACGAAAAGGGCTTCTTATCGTCATGGTTCTGGTCGAAGATCTTCCCGTTTAGCAGCTTACCAACGTAATGCACCATGACCAGGTCCCCGGGCATGAGGAGCGGCCCCGCGCCCTGCTTCTCGACCACGTAGCGGATGCCCGTGTTGGATTTCTTGGCGTCAGGCCACGTCTTTTCGACGACATCCAGGTCGTCGGGGGGCAGTTTTTCACGCTGGGCGTGCAGGAGCGCGGGCGCGGAAACCAGGGCGCACAACGCGGCGATTAGCCGTAGGGGAGGCATGGCCGACTAACCTGCAAAGTCGGGCGCGCGCGTCAAGAAACGAGACGCCACGGCCGGATGCGCAGCGATGAGGCCGAGGCCGCGGTCCAGCAGCGTCCTGCCGGGCTCCATCCGGTGCCAGGGGGATGCCCCCGAGGGATGCGGAAGGGGGATGCAATCGGCATCCCTCCCCGAGAGGCGCACCCGGAAGCTTCTCCCGACGCGCTCCTTGAGCGGCGCGGGCTCGAGGAATCGCTCGATCGCGAGCCTTCCGACCGGGATCACGAGCGCCGTGCGAAGGAGATCGAACTCGCGCTCGAGCCAGGGCGCACAGGCGCCGATCTCCTCGGGCGAGGGCACGCGGTCCCCTCCCTTGGGCAGTTTTCCCGGGAAACAGCGGCAGACGGCGGCGAAATAGACACGGTCCCGGACTTGATCCTCGCTCCAGCCAAGCGACGCCGCGAACCACTTGAAAAGCGTCTTTCCCGCCGTCCAGGCGAAGGGCCGCCCGAGCAGGGGCTCCCTGTCGCCGGGCGCCTGGCCCACGAGCATGATCCGGCTGTCGACCGGGCGGCCGACAACGACCGGCTTCTGCATCCGGGGACAGCGGTCGCACTTGAGGAGCGCCGCCAGGTGTTCTTGGACCGCCGTCGATGCCATGGCAAAAAAAAGGATGGAGGCCCGTGGGGGCTCTCCATCCCTTGCAAATCTGCGCAGTGCGCCCGGATCAGTACCGGCGCTCGCCGCGGTCGCTGCGACCGCCGCCGCCGCCACCGCCGCCGCCGAAGCCCCGGCCGCCGCCACCGCCACCGAAGCCGCGACCGCCGCCACCGCCACCGAAGCCGCCGCCTGGGCGATCCTCCTTGGGGCGGGCCTCGTTGACGGTCAGCTGCCGACCGCCGAGTTCAACGCCGTTGACCTTCTCGGCCGCAACCTTGGCCTCTTCTGCTGTCCCCATGGTGACGAAGGCGAAGCCGCGTGGGCGGCCCGTCATCTTGTCCATGGCGACGTAAACGTCCGTAACAGTTCCGAACTGGCCGAAATGCGAGCGGAGCTCGTCTTCGGTCGTTTTGAACGAGAGGTTTCCAACGTATAGTTTGGAATTGCTCATGATGTGATGTTCGTAGAGCCACCGTCCGCTGCCAGTCCGTTCCCACCGTCGGGTTTCGAAATCATCACTTGAGCAAACCGCTCAGCCAACGACT
>Ga0182018_10000720_pt1 | contig 41315 bp, 40 predicted proteins | sample 812P2MmetaG_FD_120490 | JGI IMG/M metagenome (GOLD analysis project Ga0182018, IMG submission 120490) | Permafrost microbial communities from Stordalen Mire, Sweden - 812P2M metaG | ecosystem: Environmental > Terrestrial > Soil > Wetlands > Permafrost | place: Sweden: Stordalen | collected... | reverse complement strand
TCGGCCTTGGAACCGCCCGACTTGATGAATTTCACCACCCGTTCCCGTAAATCCAGTGCATAAGCTTTCATGCCCAAAAGCCTATCACACTATGTCCCAATGTCAATATGAAATGCTATAATATGCCGGATCATCTGCATTTGCTAATTGGCTTGAGACTGGATTCATCGCTTTCGGATCTGGTGCGTGATGTGAAAGCCAATTCCTCAAAATTCATCAATGAGAAGCATTGGGTGATGGGGAGATTTTCTTGGCAGGAAGGTTTCGGGGCATTTTCATATTCTCGCTCCCAACTCGGCACGGTGATTCGTTACATCGAGAACCAGCAAAAACATCACACGAAGAAATCATTTCGTGAGGAATACGTCGCTTTGCTGGAGAAGTTCGGCGTGGATTACGACCCGCGATATATTTTCAAGACCGGCGAGGAATGATTGCCGGAATATGTCGCTCCTGACGGAGCTTTGAATTTGTTTGGGTCTGGTTTCTACAAAGATGTCGCGCCTACGGCGCTGTGAATTGCTCGCGGAGTTCAGTCCTCGTCCTCGAAAGCTGCGTATAGTCCCGCTCGAAAAATAATTTGTCAATCGCGACGAGGCTGCTAATGGCAATCCATTTGTAGCCATTCGCCATTGATTTCACCTCGATTTTGCGAACTTCGCCGCCCTTATTTGTGGAGAGTCCGTTGAAACCTGAATTTTTGCGGACGAGCTGGATGCTACATCCACGAAAGGTTTCCGCAGAACACACCAGACCAACGCCGACTTTTTCCAGTGATGCCGGACTCATGCCGACGGTGGTTTCAGTGCTCATGTCAATTTGATGGCGGGATATGTAGCCAAAATTGCGTCATCGGGAAAGAAGAATTGAAAATCAACGCGCCGTCCGAGAAACGTCGGATAAATTCCAACGGTCAACGCCATCTTCAAATGGAATCGCTCGCCTAATCTCAAGGCCGAGACGCGCCGCTTGGCTGGAATGACAACTGCAATGTCGAGATCGCTGTTGGCTTTGGCGGTTCCTTTTGCAATCGAACCGATGACATAAGCCGCCAGCACATTTTCGCGCACGCGAAACGTCACGTTGTTTCGCAATTTACTTTTCACCCATTTCAATGTTGGCAATTCAATTGGTTTTTCAGGATTCATCACGGCAGATTGTTGTTCCGTTGAAAGCCGCTATGCAATAATTTGTTTTCGGATTTGTGCCATGACATTCATCGCTGTGAAACATAACAGTCGGCGGGTTGACCATCCATGCCAGCTTCCTCCGGGATTGATGCGGCGGCTTTACACGATCTTTACAAAACCGAATGAAATAATTCTGGATTGTTTCAACGGTGCCGGAACATCAACACTGGTGGCGCATCAAATGAATCGGCGGTTTATCGGCATAGAAATGTCGGTGCAATATCACAAGATTGCTCAAGACCGGCACGACATGATTTTGCAGGGTGAAGACCCGTTTGGAAAACGTGAGGAAATTCCCCAAGCAAAAAATAGCCGCGTCGAACGTCTTCAAAAACAAAAATATGAAGTGAGCAAAAAAGACCTCCAATTGGAAGTTCGCCAAATCGCCCGAACGCTTGGCAGATTGCCAACTCGTGATGATGTGATCGAAATGAGCGAACATCCAATTGAGTATTTCGACAATTATTTTTTAGTTGGGGTGAAGTTTGTGCGGCTGCTCGCCATGATGGAATGTCAGAAATGCCACAAGAAATTGCCGCAAATGGACATCAACAAAATCTTTTTTAAGATAAATTTGAAAAAGCAGCCTCCATTTTTGCCGCAGAAAATTTCTTCATTCTACATTCTTCATTCAGCCTTCACCCTCGTTTATCCATGACCGTCACCGAGTTGCTCGAAACCGTCCGCCGCGTGGAGTTGCGCACCAACCGCCTCGTCAACGACACGATGGTCGGCGCCTACTTCAGCCATTTCAAGGGGCGCGGCCTGGACTTCGAGGAGTTGCGCGAATACATCCCCGGCGACGACGTGCGGGACATTGACTGGAACGTCACCAACCGGATGGGCCGTCCGTTCGTGAAGCGCTATCGCGAGGAACGCGAACTCGCGGCGGTGCTGGCGGTGGATGTCTCCGGCTCGTCCGCTTTTGGTTCGGGTAATCTTTCCAAACGGGAATTCGCCGCCGAGGTCGCCGCCACGCTGGCGATTTCCGCCTCGCGCAACGGCGACAAGGTCGCGCTGCTGCTGTTCACGGAGCAGACGGAATTGTTCGTTCCACCGCGCAAAGGTCGCCGCCACATTTTGCGCATCGTCCGGGAAATGCTCGCGTTCACGCCCAAAAAACGCGGCACGGACATTCCCGCCGCGCTGGCGTTTTTGAATCACACGCTGCACCGGCGTTCAATCGTCTTCCTGCTGACGGATTTTCTGCACAGTCGCGGCAACGGCGAACAATCCAGTTGGAGTTCAAGCTTCAGCTTGTCCCCAAACACGCTGAAGCGTGAACTCCAACCGCGTGACGTCATCCAGGAACTCGGCATCACGAACATGCGGCACGACCTGGTCTGCCTGCATCTGCACGATCCGCGAGAGAGCAGCCTGCCCGATGCCGGGCTGCTCACGATTGAAGATGCCGAGACCGGCGAAATCCTCGAACTGGATTCCGCCCGCAGCTCGGTGCGCGAACGCTTCGCCGCCACGAACGCCGGGCGGCTGGAGGAACTGGATCGCGCGTTGAACCGGACCGCCGTGGACACACTGCGATTGAACACGGTCGAACCTTTCGCCCAAACGCTCCAGCGGTTTTTTGAGATCCGCCGGGGCCGGAGACGCCGATGAAAATTCCTTTGGCAATTTCATTTCTCATCGCCACGCTGCCGCTGCACGGTCAACCAAACGCCTCCGCAACCAATGCGCCGCTAAAATTATTGCCGCCATATGGCGAACTGCCGCCGACTTTTTGGGAGCAGCGTGGAACAGTCATCGTGGTTGCCGGACTTGGAATCATCGCGCTGGCGGCGGGCGGCCTCTGGCTGGTTTATCGTTCCAGGCCAAAAACAATTCTTCCGCCCGAAGCGCAAGCCCGGCAGGCGCTGGAAAGGCTGCGCCCGCAGCCGGAAGACGGCGCGGTTTTGAGCCGCGTCTCGCAAATCGTGCGGAATTATTTCATTGCGGCGTTTCAACTTCCGCCCGGCGAATTCACCACCGCTGAATTCAGCCGCGCAATTTCTAGCCATGAGAAAATTGGCGCAGAACTTTCAACTGGTGTGGCTGATTTTCTGCGCGACTGCGACGACCGAAAATTTTCGCCGGCGAAAACGCCAACGCCAATCGACGCCGTGAAACAAGCTTTGGAACTGATTGGGCGTGGCGAATCGCGGCTCGCACAGCTCCGGCAAACCGCCGCCGTTCAAGCGGAAAATAAAACGTCAACCCACGCATGACGGATAATTTTGAATTTCAATTTCCCTGGCTGCTCGGCCTGCTCGCATTGCTGCCGGTTTACGCGTTGCTGCGCGGCAAGGTCGGCAAACTGTCGGCGCTGAAATTTTCCAGCGCGGACATTGCGCGGGCTTCGGGCGCAAAAGCGAGAGCAGCGGCAGGACGTTTTTTGTTTTATCTACGATTGCTCGTCGTTGCTTTTGGAATTGTCGCGCTGGCCGGGCCGCGACTGGCGAATTACCACGTTGAAACCGAGACGCCGGGCATTGACATCATGCTCGTGCTCGACCTTTCGTGGTCCATGGTGTCAGTGGACATGTCCGCGCCGGGCGAAAAAATCACGCGCTTTGACATCGCGTCCGAAGTGCTGGGTGATTTCATCCGCAAACGGCCAGATGACCGGATCGGGCTGATCGCCTTCTCCGGCGTGCCTTATCTCGCCAGCCCGCTCACGCTGAACCACGAGTGGCTCGAAGCGAACCTGGGCCGCCTGCACATCGGAACCATCGGCGATCTCGGCACGGCCATCGGCGATGCGATTGCCGTCGCCGCCAAACGGCTCAAGGCGGTGCCTTACAGCAAGAGCCGGGTCATCATCCTGCTCACCGACGGCGACAACAACAAAGGCGAGATTGAGCCGCTGCCCGCCGCGCAACTCGCGGCAGCGACGGGCGCGAAGATTTACACCATCGGCATCGGAGTTGAAAAACCGTGTTATATGCCCGCGTTTGATCCCGGCACCGGGAAACTGAAGCTGGACGCGAATGGCAACGTCATCCCGACCCTGCTGCTCCAGCCTGCGAATTATTCCGTGCTCGACAAAATGGCGCAATTGTCACACGGGAAATTTTACCGCGCCAAGAACCGGCGCGATTTGCTGAACATTTACAACCAGATTGATCAACTGGAAAAAACCGAGGTCAAATTAAAACGTTACGCGACTTACGAGCCGTTGTTTCAGTGGCCGCTGCTGGCGGCGCTGGGTTTTCTCGCGTTGGAAATGATTTTGGCCAACACTCGTTATCGCCGGATACCATGATGGATTTTTCAAATCCCCATTTTGAAGCGCCGCGCTGGCTGTTGCTGGCGGTGGTCGCGCCGCTGCTGCTGGCGTTGATGCATCGGCGCGCGGCGGTGAAACGCACACAACAACTGGCGCAAATCGCGTCGCCGCGTTTTGTCGAAGAGCTGGCCGCGTCGCACAGCCCGGCGCGGCGCAGGTTCAAGAATTTTTTGCTGCTGTTCGCGTTTGCGTTCGCGGGCATCGCGCTGGCGCGTCCGCAATGGGGCGAGTTGCAATCCACCGACCAATGGCTCGGCGAGGACGTGGTGTTTGTGCTGGATTGCTCCTACAGCATGTTGTCCACGGATGTGCGACCGAATCGTTTGCAACGCGCGAAGCTGGCCGTTTCCGATTTTGTGCGCACGCATGGTCGTGGGCGCGTGGGATTGGTTGCGTTTGCGGGCGGCGCATTTTTACAATGTCCGCTGACGCTGGACTACGACGCGTTTGAAACCGCGTTGCAGGCGGTGGACGAAAAAACCATTCCGATTCCCGGCACGGACATTGGACGGGCGTTGCGCGAGGCGGATCACGCCATGGAAAAAGAGAGCCGCCGCAAGCTCATGGTGCTGTTGACCGACGGCGAAGATTTGGAGAATAGCGGCGTGGCGACCGCGCGCGCGCTGGGCACAAATGGCGTGGTGGTCTTCACGGTGGGAATTGGTTCACCGGCGGGCAGCGAGATTCAAATGATGAATCCGGCGGGGCAGATAGAATTGATTCGTGACGCCAGCGGCGAAGTGGTGCGCAGCCGGTTGGACGAAAAAACGCTGACGGCCATCGCGCAGGCGACCGGCGGAAAGTATTATCCGCTCGGCCCGCTGGGCGAAGGACTGGCAAAAGTGCGTTCGGCAGTCGAAACCATGGACAGCGCGGCGGGATTGAAACGTGCGCGCAGCCGGGGTGTCGAACGGTTTTACTGGCCGGTCACAGCGGCACTGGGGCTGCTGGTTGCGGAGTCGTTGATCGGAACCCGGCGCCGGCAGCAAAATGCCGGTTCTTGAGATACACATGAAAAGTTTTCCAAATCTTTTCAATGCCAAGCTGATTTTTTCGGCGGGAATAATTTTTGGCGGCGTGGCGTTTGGTTCAACGAATGATGCGACCAATGCAGACGTCACGATTTCGCCGCCTGCGGCCATCGAGACGGCGCGTGGATTTTACAATGCCGGGACTCAAAAACTGCTCGCGGGCAAATTGAACGACGCCGAGGCGCTGTTGCAGTCGTCCATTTCAAAGCAGGACGAGCGGGTTCAACCGGCGGCGCTTTACAATCTCGGTCAAGTGCGGTTTGACCAGGGGAATGAAGAATTAAAAAAGTCTCCTTCCGCGACAACGACGGCCAGACAGGGCGGAGCGGCGGCGGATTCCAGCGCAAACGCCATTCAGCGGGCCGAGGCCGCGCTCGCCGGAAACGATGTGCAGCAAATGGTCGAGGCTTACCTCGCCGGTCGCGGCGTGCGCAAGGAAATGCGCGCAGCGACGGAGGCGGTTCAGCGCGCGATGGAAGCGCACGGCAAAACGCTGCTCAAATGGCGTCGCGCCGTGGGCGATTTCAAGAGCACGGCGGAATTGAATCCCGCTGACACCAATGCCGCGCGAAATGCGGAGATTGTCGAGCAGGCGATTGCCCGGCTCGTGGACAGCATGCGGCAGATGCAACAGTCCGGCGCGAGTCTTGGCGGCAAGCAAGCCCAATTGAACGCGTTGCTGAAAATGTTGAAAGGCCGCATCCCGGCGGCGAACATGCCGCCCGGCCCGGCGGGTAAAGATGGCGACGAGGACGATGGAGGCGAAGAAGGCCCGCCGCCGGAAGCGTTGGCTGGATTGCAGGAATCCACCACCGGCGGCGGACAGGAAATGGAATTAAAAATTTCTCCCGAAACCGCCGGGCAATTGCTCAACGACATCCAGCCCGATGGGAAGCTGCTGCCCATGGGACAGGGCGAACTGGGCAAACCAACGGATCGTCCCCGACGCATCTGGTAAAATCCGACAAATCATGCGCGTGAAATTTTCCCATTTGATCTTGTTGATGCTGATTTTGGCCGCGCGGCAATTCCCGTCCGCGTGCGCCCAAACGCCGGATCAGATGATGCAGATCATGATGTCGCAACCGCGGGTGGATATTTCCGCGCCGGTCGCGGCGACGGCGTCATTTGATCCGCCGGTCGTTCAGCCGGGAGAAAAATCCGTTTACCGCGTAACCTTCAATGCGACGTCGGATGCGTCGGCGGTTGCCGTCCGCTGGCCGGAGCCGATGCCCGCGCCGTCCCCGTTAAAACTTCGTCTGGTCGCCAGCGGACACAACATGCAGCCGGCAGGCGGCGCGATGCAGATGTTCTCGACTTTCAATTACGACGCTCAACCGGCGGAGCCGGGAACGTTCACGATCCCCGAATACACGGTGGAAGTTTACGGAAAGCCGGTGACGGTTCCGGCGGCGCAACTCGTAGTGCGGTCCGAATTGCCGGCGCCGCACGAACTGGCGAGACAACTTCTGGTCGAACCGGCAGCGACCAATGTCTTCGTGGGCGAAGGTTTTCGAGTCAGCGTGCTTCTCCCTGCCACACCCGCTCACGGAGCGGAAGGCGTTTCCGAAGTGGAACTCAAGGGCGATGGTTTCGTGGTGCAAAAAAACCCGGTGCGCCAATCCATCGAGACGCGCGAAAGCAATGGCGGCAGAATGCCGGCCTATGTTTATGAAACCATCGTCACGCCCATTACGGCGGGTCAGTTGACTCTTTCGGCACAGGGATTTACAGCCGGCATGCAGTTCAGCGGTCCGATTGTCATCACCGGGCAGGTTTCAATTTCGGGCGCGCGGCCGCAATACCTTTTGCTCAACTCCGAACCCGTCACAATCAACGTCCGTCCGCTGCCGACAGAATCCGAATTGCCTGGATTCACCGGGGCGGTCGGAAGTTACACTTGCGCCCCGCCCCGGATCACCACCAACACGGTGAGCATGGGAGAGCCGGTGCAACTCACCGCCCTTATTCGCGGACAAAAAAATCTGGATCGGATCAATCCGCCGCCGCCGCCGCGTGTCCAAGGCTGGCAGATTTTTCCCGCCGTGCGCGGCGGGATCGTGGCCGAAGCCGGAACGGCCAATCAGGAGGCCAGTTTCAATTACACGTTGATTCCGGTGACGACCGAAGTGCAGTCCACGCCGGCGATTCCGTTCAGTTGTTTTGATCCGGTGAAAGGCAGATACATGGATCTCACGATCCCGCCAGTGCCGGTCACGGTCGTTGCGGGCGGCATGCTGACGAATGCCGACACGGCACTGATGACTTCTGAAACTGCGTCCGTGCCGGAAGAAAAATCCGGCTTGAGCCAGCCCGCTCAAACTCCCGGAAAGACAGCGAGCAGTCTGGTCCCGCTGCAATTGCGCGGGTGGTCCCCGCTGGTTCAACTGCTTCCCGCGCTCGGATTTTGCGGATTGTGGTTCTGGGATCGCCGGCGTCGTTTTCTCGAACAACACCCGGAAATCGCCCGCCGCAGTGAAGCCCGCCGTGCCCTGCGCCGCGAGCTGCGCCGGCTGGAACTGGCCGCGACCGCCGGTGATGCCGCCGGCTTCACCCGCTGCGCCATCAAGGCTCTGCAAATTGCCAGCGCTCCGCATTATCCGGCGGAGCCGCAAGCTCTGGTTTGTGGCGACGTATTGCAAATTCTCCCGGCCACGGAGCGTCAGGGGCAATCCGGTGAAACGGTGCGCCGATTTTTCGCCGTCGCCGATGCGTCCGCCTTTGCCGCTGTGCCCGGAACCACCGTTGAATTGATCGCCGCGAAATCCGTTCTGAAAGAAATTCTTTTGAAACTGGAGGCAAGCCTGTGAATTTCAAAATCGTAAAATGCCTGATTGGCTTGGGTCTGCTGCTGCTGGCTGCCGCACACAACTGCCCGGCGGCTGGCGAAGTTCGTTTTCACGACGGTGTCGCTGCCTACGAAGCGGGGCAGTATGACACGGCGGCTCAAGCGTTCCGGGATTCGCTGGCGAAACAACCGGCTTCAGGAACACTGCTGGATCTCGGTCTGGCCGAATGGCATCGCGGCCGTGTGGGCGAAGCCATTCTGTCTTGGGAGCAGTCGGCATGGCTTGATCCATTCACCCGGGACACGCGCAACAATCTTTTGTTTGCGAGAGAGGCCGCCGAAGTCAATCCGCCGGAACTGACGTGGTTCGAGCGTGCCTCGACCTGGTTGCCGGCCAACTTCTGGACTTGGATTGCCGGCGGCAGCCTGTGGCTGGCCGTGGCCATGGTGACGTTGCCGGGGATTTTTCGCGTGCGCAAGGCGGGCTGGCACCAGACGCTGGCGGCATTGGCGTTTGGAATTTTTCTGTTGAGCCTTCCGCCTTCCGTCGGAATCATCACACGTTCAAACATCGGAATCATCCTGGAGAAGAACACGCCGCTGCGCCTGACGCCGACGCGCGAAGCCGAGACCGTTGACTCATTGCCAGCGGGCGAACCGGCCCGCAAGTTGCGCGAACGCGGGGATTTTATTTTCGTTCACACGCAAAATGGCAGCGGCTGGGTCGAACGCGGGCAAATCGGATTTGTATGCCGGGAATGAACAGACGGACAAACCGTCTGCCGTAAAGCACAAGGCCGTGGTCAGTGCCGGCCCAGAAATTTCAACACGGCTTCCGTGCGCAATTGGAGATGCCCCGCGCCTGATTTCTGGATGCGCGACGAGACTCCGGTGGCTGGATTCCAACCGACTCCCATTTGATGGAAAATGAACAAAGTTACGGCGGTAAAATAATCTTTTTCCTGCCGCCGCAAGCCGTAAGCTTTTATTCGTGAACCAAGCGGCTCTTGTCACCGGCGCGTCGCGCGGCATCGGGCGCGGCATCGCGCTCGAATTGGCGAAACTGGGCTGCGACCTTGTTGTCAACTTCGTCGGCAATGCGAAGGCCGCGCGGCAGACGGCGGCGGATTGCATCGCGCTCGCAAAAACCTGCCGGAAAAAAATCCGCGCCGAAATTGTTCAAGCCGACATTTCCAAGCCGGCCGATCGCGTGAAGCTGATTGAATTTACGAGAACAAAGTTGGGACGGCTGGATTTGCTCGTGAACAACGCCGGCGTCGCGCCGGATGTGCGTGCGGATATTTTGGACGCGGGCGAGGAAAGTTTTGACCGCCTCATCGCCATCAACGTCAAAGGGCCGTATTTCCTGACCCAGCTGGCGGCGAAGTGGATGATCGAACAATGCGGCTCCACTCGCGAAAGCGCGATTGAATACCGGCCAAAAATCATCACCATATCTTCCGTCTCCGCCTACGCTGCATCCACCAACCGCGGCGATTACTGCGTCGCCAAGGCCGCGCTTTCGATGCTTACGCCGCTTTACGCCGCGCGGCTCGCCGAGTTCGGCATCAACGTTTACGAAATCCGTCCCGGCATCATCGCCACCGACATGACCGGGCCCGTGAAAGAAAAATATGACAAGCTCATCAGTGAAGGATTGACGCCCATCAAACGCTGGGGCACGCCGGAAGATGTTGGCAAGGCGGTCGCCGCCATTGCCGGGGACTTGCTGCCGTTCAGCACGGGTGAAATCATCAACGTGGACGGCGGGTTTCACCTGCGACGCCTTTGAACGCCACAACGACAAACAATCATGCCCGTAAAAATTGACAGCAAGCTGACGCCGCAAAAGCTGGTTCCCAAAATCGAGCGCTTGTTTCAGCTTTCCGGGCAAAAGATTCTCGCCATCGAAAAAAACTGGAAGCCGGCGCAAGGGACACCGGTGTTCACCGTGAAAGGCAGATACACCTCGCGCGGCTGGACCGAGTGGACGCAGGGTTTTCAATACGGCTCGGCGCTGCTGCAATTTGACGCGACGGGCGACGAGCGTTTTCTGGAGATCGGCCGGCGCGGAACGGTTCAGCGCATGGCGACGCACGTTTCGCACATTGGCGTGCATGACCACGGGTTCAACAATATTTCGACCTACGGAAATCTGTTGCGGCTGATGCGCGAGGGGAAAATTCCATTCAACGAAGACGAAAAGGATTTTTATGAACTGGCGTTGAAGTTGAGCGGCGCGGTACAGGCCGCGCGTTGGACGAAGCTCGCCGACGGCACGGGGTTCATCCACAGCTTCAATGGCCCGCACTCGCTGTTCGTGGACACGATTCGTTCGTGCCGCTCGCTCGCCGTGGCACATCAACTCGGCCATGTGCTGATGGGCGAGCAGGACACAAAGATTTCCCTGATGCAACGCTGTGTCGAACACGCATTGAACACCGCCCGTTATTCCGTTTATTACGGCAAGGGTCGCGACGCTTACGATGTGCCCGGTCGCACGGCTCATGAATCGGTCTTCAACGTGACTAACGGCGTTTATCGCTGCCCGAATTCACAACAGGGCTACTCGCCGTTCAGCACCTGGACGCGCGGACTGGCCTGGGCGGTTTGCGGGTTTGCGGAACTGTTGGAATATGTCTCGTCTCTTTCATCTGCGCCCTTCCCAACAGATGCCAAGAAATTGGCAGATATGTTGATGTCATGGATTTCACCCAAAATGGAGAAATGGCCGCTACATGCAAAAACTCAAGTTGCGTTCGTAGAAGCTGCGGCTGCCACTACAGGTTTCTATCTCGACAACTGCTGTGCCGACGGCATACCAATGTGGGACACTGGCGCGCTGAATTTGCACCGGTTGCCGCCAAACTACCTGAATAAGCCATCGAATCCCTACAATGTGTGGGAACCGGTGGACAGCTCCGCCGCTGCAATTGCCTCGCAAGGATTGATCCGCCTGGGAAATCATTTGAACGCACATAGTAACGGGAAGATGGGTGCGCGTTATCTCCAAGCCGGTTTGACGATAGCGCACACGCTCCTCTCCGAGCCGTATCTTTCAACCGATGCGAAGCATCAAGGCTTGTTGCTGCACTCGGTCTATCATCGTCCGAATGGCTGGGATTACATCGCGCCCGGCCAGAAAGTTCCGAACGGCGAAAGTTCCATGTGGGGCGATTATCATTTGCGCGAACTGGCGCTGCTGATTTTGCGCGAAGCGCGCGGCGAACATTATCTAACGTTCTTTGGAGGTGTTTCAAATAAAAGCTAGAGACTCGTCACCTCGTCTCCCACAAAATTTTTATGCCCGAATCTTTCAAGCTGACCCGCATTCCGTCACTCAAGACGGTGGAAGATTTTCGCAAGCACGTCGCGTCGCTCGGCATCGAACTGCCGTGCGAGGACTCCATTGTCCCCGGGCTGGCGTCGCCGCTCACGCAGCCGGTTGATGGGGTGACGATCAATGGCAAACGCATCGGCAACCGCTGGGCGATTCACCCGATGGAAGGCTGGGACGGCACCACGACCGGCGGTGTCACCGACGAAGTTCGCCGGCGCTGGCAACGTTTCGGCGAGAGCGGCGCGAAACTGATTTACGGCGGCGAGGCGATGGCTGTGCGCCCGGATGGCCGCGCCAATCCGAATCAACTCATCATCATCGACCAGAACAAAAAGGATCTGACCGGGATTCGCGAAATTTTGGTGCAGGCGCATCGCGAACGTTACGGCACCGCCGACGATCTGGTCATCGGTTTTCAACTCACGCACTCGGGAAGGTTTTGCAAGCCGACTGACAAAAAGCGCATGGAGCCGCGTGTGGCGTATCGGCATCCGATTCTGGACAAGAAATTTCACGTCACGAGCGGCGCGCAGGTGTTCACAGATGCCGAGATCGAGGAATTAATCCAGTGCTACATCCGCGCGGCGAAGATTGCGTGGGAAGCGGGCGCGGACTTCGTGGACATCAAGCATTGCCACGGCTATTTGCTCCACGAATTTTTAAGCGCGTTCACGAGGCCGGGAAAATTCGGCGGGAGTTTCGAGAATCGCACGCACATTCTTCGGGAAATCATCGCGGGTATTCGCGCGGGCGGAAACAAGATTGAGATTGGCGTGCGCTTGAGCGCGTTCGACTTCGTTCCGTTCAAGCCGGACCCGGCGTTATCGCAGCCGGGGAAACCTGGGCCGGGAATTACGGAAGATTTCTCGCACTGCCTGCCGTATCGCTACGGCTTCGGCGTGAACCAAAACAATCCGGTGGAATACGATTTGACCGAGCCGGTCCGCTTCGTCGAATTGTGCGGCGGGCTCGGCGTGAAAATTTTGAACATCAGCGCCGGTTCCCCTTATTACAATCCGCACATCCAACGCCCCGCCGCGTATCCGCCGAGCGACGGCTATCAGCCCGCGCACGATCCGTTGATTGACGTGGCGCGGCAGATCAACGTCGTGCGCCAGCTCAAGACCCGCGCGCCGAAGAATCTTGTGCTGGTGGGGACGGCTTACAGTTACTTGCAGGAATATCTCCCGCACGTCGCCCAATACGTCGTGCGCCATGGCTGGACGGATATGATCGGTCTGGGCCGCATGACGTTGAGTTATCCGGGAAGTCTCGCCGACGCGACGACGCGCGGCGCGCTGACGCCGAAGTTCATCTGCCGCACCTTCAGCGATTGCACGACCGCGCCGCGCAACGGCATGATCAGCGGCTGTTATCCGCTGGATAAATTTTACGGCGCGAAACCGGAGTTCCAAAAATTGAAGGAAGTCAAAAAATCCGCCGGGGCGTGAAAAAGAACGGTGGAAGAATTTTGTTTTGACGCCCGCCTTCATCCCGGCCTTCTGACCGGCAGCGCACGCTCAAAACGCGGCGGGCAAATCCAACGTTGCCTCCGAAGCAGTCGCCGGTTCAAGCGTCATCGGCTCGTCGTGAGCCAGATAATTTTCGCAGGCGCGGAAGAAATCCGCCGTGGTCGTCAAGCGGCGGATTTCGTGCAGGAATTTTTCGCCCACGCCGTCGCCGATGAAGTTCATGAATTTTTTCATCCGCATCACCTGCGACGATTCCTTCACGCCGGGCGTGATCTCGTTCTCCCACAGTTCGTGGACGTAAGCCAGCACGTCGCGTCCAGTCGGCAATTTTATTTCTTCACCGCGAAGCTGCGCGCGGATCTGGTCGAACAGCCACGGATTGCGGATCGCGCCGCGCCCGATCATCAATCCGCGGACACCTGTGTCGCGCACCAGCGCCTGCGCCTGCGCCGCACTGTGGACATTTCCATTCGCAAAAACCGGACAGCGCATTTCGCGCGCCGCCTGTGCTATCAAATCATAGCGCACGCCGGGCCGATACATTTGTTTGACAGTGCGCGCGTGGACGGTGAGCAGATCAATCGGATGTTTCGCAAAAATTTTCAGCAGCGCGTCAAATTCCTCCGGCGATTCAAAACCGAGCCGCGTTTTCACGGTGAACGGAATCGTCACCGCGTCGCGCAGCGCGCCGAGGATGGCGTCAATTTTTTGTGGCTCGCGCAAGAGTCCGCCGCCCGCGCATTTGCGATAAACGATTGGCGCGGGACAGCCGAGGTTCAGGTCAATCGCGGCGACGGGATAGTTTTGCAATTCCTTCGCCGTGCGGACGAGCGCGGGAACGTCGTTGCCGATGAGTTGCGCGATGATTGGTTTGCCAGTCGGATTTTCCGTAATGGACTTGAGAATCCATTTTTCCAGGTGCGAGACAGCGTGGACGCGGAAAAATTCCGTCCAATAAACATCCGGCCCGCCATAGCGCGCGATGACGCGCATGAATTGCAGCGTCGTCACGTCCTGCATCGGCGCGAGCGACAGCACCGGCGCACCGACGCGGAGCAGATTTGAGAATGTTTCGTGTGGCGTCACGAGGCGCATAGTTAAACGCGTTGAATAGGGAAACGCGAATAATTCTTGCCTTTGAAAATGTTGTCCGCAATTTAACGGGTTCAATCATGAGCAAAAAAATCTTCATCGGCACGGACAGCGGCGCGACCACCACCAAATTTTCCGCCGTCTGGGAAGACGGCGAGGCCATCAGCACCAAACTGCTGCAACGCCCGACCAGTTCGGAAAAAGGCCGTGAAGCCGTCATCAGCGGCTGGATCGCCGGCATCAGCGAATTCCTCACGCAAAATAATTTGCAATGGTCGCAGATCCATGGTGTCGGCCTGGCGATTCCCGGACCGTATAAACGCTACGGCGTGTTTGGCAAGACACCGAATCTTCCCGCCAGTTTTTCCGGCTGGGATGTCTATTCCGATTACAGTGCCGCACTGGCCAAACAAACCGGTCGCGCTATTCCACTCGTCGTTGGCAACGACGGCAATTATGGCGGCGTGGCCGAGGCGCGGCTCGCGCGCGGCGACAAAAAAATTTCGGTGATGATGCTCATGCCCGGCTCCGGCCTCGGCTGTGCGTTCGTTGGTGCGGACGGTCTTTCGCTCGACGGCGACACGCTGGCCGGAATGGAAACCGGCCACGCCGCCGCGCCCCTGCATTTGCTCGGCGTAAAACCATTTCCCTGCGGCTGCGGACGGGATTGGGGCTGTTACGAAGCCTACACGACCATTTCCGGCCTGCCGCATCTGCTGGCGGAAAAATTATTAAAATATCCCGACCACGAACTCGCGAAGTCCACCGCGACCCCGAAGGAAAAAGCACTTTCACTCCGCACCCGCGCCCAAAGAGACGATCCGCTGGCCGTGGAGATTTTCGATTTTCAAGCGCGCGCCATGGGATTGCTCGTCGCCAATCTGACCATGACTTTGGACGCGGGCATCGTCGTCATCGGCGGCGGCTTGATGGATCATGAAGCGACCACGCCGGAATTCCGCGAGCGTTACCTGCGCATCATCCGCGAGACGGCCCGGCCTTATCTGTGGGCGCAACAGCGCAACACCATCGAAATTGTCCCCGCCGTTCTGGGCGAATTGTCGCAGGCCATCGGCGCGGCGCTCGTGGCATTGTATCAAAGCCGCAGTTGAACTCGCCGCGCGCATCGGCTATTCTTAGTCACTTATGACGTTGACGGAAAAAATTCTCGCGCGTGCCGCCGGCAAAACCTCGGTCCAGGCTGGCGACAACATCTGGGTGAACGCGGACGTGCTCATGACGCACGATGTCTGCGGGCCGGGCACCATCGGCGTGTTCAAACGCGAGTTCGGCAAGGACGCGAAGGTCTGGGACAAAAACAAGATCGTCATCATCCCCGACCATTACATTTTCACCGCCGACTCGAAGTCCAACCGCAACGTGGACATCCTCCGCGACTTCGTGAAGGAGCAGGACATCCCGTATTTCTACGACGTGATTGACGATCCGAACGGCCACTGGCATTTCGACGCGTCGAAGGGAATGTTGAACCGCCAATACGGTTCGCGTTACGCGGGCGTTTGCCACACGGCGCTGCCCGCGAAAGGCCACACGCGGCCCGGCGAAATTCTTTTCGGCACGGACTCGCACACCTGCATGGCGGGAGCATTCAACCAGTTCGCAACCGGAATCGGTAACACTGACGCGGGCTTTGTGATGGGCACGGGCAAATTGCTCATCAAGGTTCCCGAAACGATGCACTTCCGCCTCGAAGGAAAATTGCAGCCCGGCGTGATGGCAAAGGACATTATTTTGCATTGCATCGGCGAGATCGGTTTCGACGGTGCGACGTATCGCGCGATGCAGTTCGACGGCGAGGGCGCGTTGAATTTGTCCATAGATGATCGCATGACCATCGCGAACATGGCCATCGAAGCGGGCGGCAAAAATGCCATGTTTGAATTCGATTCGCGCACGGCGGAATATGTGGATGCGCGCGTCAAGTTGAACGGCACGAAATCTACCTACGAACCCGTCGTGCGCGACCGCGATGAAAAATTCGTTTACGAACACGTCGTGGATTTGAGCAAGCTCGAACCGACCGTCGCGTGCCATCCCGATCCGGGCCAGCGCAAAAAGGCCAAGGACATGGACATGAAGCTCGACCGTGCCTACGTCGGTTCATGCACCGGCGGCAAGACGAGCGACTTCGTGGAATTCGCCCGCGTGTTGCGCGGCAAGCACGTCGTGATTGATACTTTCGGCGTGCCCGCGACGCCGGAAATCGTGCGTGATTTGCAGTCCACTTATTGGGGCAACACCACGATCTGGGACATCCTCGTGAACGCCGGCGTGCAGATGACCGAGAACGCCGGCTGCGCCGCTTGCCTCGGCGGCCCGGTGGACACGTTCGGCCGCATCAACAAATCCGGCATCAAGTGCATCAGCGCGACGAACCGGAATTTCCCCGGCCGCATGGGTGACAAGGAATCACAGGTGTTCCTCGCCTCGCCGATGACGGTGGCCGCGAGCGCGCTGACCGGCAAGGTCACCGACCCGCGCGAGTATTTGGGCAATTGAACTTGCCTTGTTCCGACGGTAGTAACAGTAGAATCGTGGACATTAAGCATCCAATCAACCGCAGGGCAGATGCTGACTTATGGAAAATAAAAATCCCATGCAACTCATACTCGTAGATAGAGAACGAGAATTTTGTGATGTATTGCGTTGGCAATTCCGAGTGCATCCAGAGGTCGAGATTGTTTGCGGGCGGTTTGAAGATTTGCCGGTGTTCGACTGCGTTGTTACAGCAGGCAATTCTTTTGGTCTGATGGATGCCGGTATGGATTTGGCGGTAGTTCGATATTTTGGCACTAATGTGATGGAGCTTATCCAAAAGCACATTCTTGAGGATTATCTCGGAGAACAACCAGTTGGCACGAGTATAATTATACCCACAGAACATCCGACCCATCAATTCGTAGCCCACAGTCCAACCATGCGAACGCCCATGAATATTCGTGGAACTGACCACGTTTATCTCGCAATGTGGGCTACCTTGACCGCAGTTCATCGCCACAACCGCTCGAATACAAAGCAGATTCGCACTTTGGCGTGTCCGGGTCTCGGCACTGGCACTGGCGGCATGGATTCAATTGAAGCAGCACTTCAATTACGTCTGGCTTACGAGCATTACCGACAACCGCCAAAATTTATTAATCCAACATTTGCACAGCAGCGGCACGAGAGAATATATTATGGAGGTCGTTGGGGTTATGAGCATCCTCGGTCGCCTATAACTTAACATTGAATTTTCGCACTTGCCATTCTCCGCATTTCCGTTACTCTCCATCCCGCCTGAACGCCGCGTGTGCGGATGTTCATTGGGGCTGAAAAACAAAAGTCAACAAACAACCTAACCCTTAACCTCCGTTGCCGTTTGCAGCGCGGTTCGTTAGGCAATGGAGCTTCAAGTCCTGCCGTCGCGGGGCGGACAAGCCTCCTGCGGTTCAACACAGTTAAAATATGCTCACAATGGAAGAGGCCATGAAGCAAAGCGCCATGCGTTTTGCCCAGGGCGAAATTGTCAAAGGCACCGTCATCGAAGTCCGTCCCAAGGAAGTCCTCGTGGACATCGGCTACAAAAGCGAAGGTGTCATCCCCACGAACGAATTTATTGACGCCAGCGCGCTGAAGGTCGGCGACGAAATTGACGTGCTGATCGAGAAGCTCGAAAACAAGGAGGGCACGGTCGTCCTCTCGCATGAAAAGGCGGAGTTCAAAAAGAATTGGGACAAGATTCTGACGATTTGCAACGAGGGCGGCCGCATCATGGGCAAGGTGAAGTCGGTCGTCAAAGGCGGCCTGGTCGTCAACGTGGGCGTCGAGGCGTTTTTGCCGGCGTCACAGATTGACGTGATCACGCCGAAGAATCTCGCGCAGTTCGTCGGCAATTCCTACGAGTTCAAAGTCGTCAAAATCAATCAGGAGCGGCAGAACATCGTGCTGTCGCGCCGCGAATTGATCGAGGCCGAGCGTAATGAGAAGCGCGGCAAGCTGCTCGGCGAGATGACGCCCGGCGACATCCGCAAGGGCACGGTCAAGAACATCACGGATTTCGGCGCGTTCATTGACTTGAACGGCATTGACGGTTTGCTGCACATCACGGACATGAGCTGGGGCCGCATCGGGCATCCGTCGGAGGTTTTGAAGGTCGGCCAGGAAATTGACGTGGTCGTATTGGACGTGAACAAGGAAAAGGAGCGCGTCAGCCTCGGCCTCAAGCAAAAAATGGCGAACCCGTGGGACCAGATCGAAACCAAGTTCCCCATCGGCACCAAGGTCAAGGGCAAGGTCGTCAGCCTCGTGCCGTATGGCGCGTTTGTGCAATTGGAGCCGGGCGTCGAAGGCCTCATTCACGTCACGGAACTTTCCTGGACGAAACGCGTCGCCAAGCCGAGCGACGTTTTGAAACAGGACCAGGAAATTGAAGCGGTCGTGCTCGGCATCAACCGCGAGGAGCAGAAAATTTCCCTCGGCATCCGCCAGCTTGAAAGCAATCCGTGGGACGGCGCGGCGGCGAAATACGCGGTCGGCACCCGCGTCAAAGGCAAGGTGCGCAACCTCACCAGCTACGGCGCGTTTGTGGAACTCGAAGAAGGCATTGACGGCATGATTCACGTTTCCGACATGTCCTGGACGCGCAAAATCAATCATCCCAGCGAAGTGATGAAGAAGGGCGACGAAGTCGAGGCGACCGTGCTCGAAGTGGATCGTCCGAACCAGCGCATCGCGCTCGGCATGAAACAACTCGGCCAGGACCCGTGGTCGAAGATCGAACAACTCTATAAAGTCGGCGACCTCGTCACCGGCAAAGTTACGAAGCTCGCGAGCTTCGGCGCGTTCGTCGGCCTGCAGCACGAGATTGATGGTCTGGTTCACATCTCGCAAATCAGCGAGGAGCGCGTGGACAAAATCAAAAACGTGCTCAAGGTCGGTCAGGACGTGAGCGCGCGCGTGGTGAAAATTGACAAGGGCGAGCGCCGCATCGGCCTGTCCATCAAGGCCGCCAGCTACAGCGACGAGCAGCTCAAGGAAGAGCAGAAGATTCTCGACGCGCTCAAGCCCGGCGAGGACCTCGTGGCGTTGCAGCACGCCTTCGACGCCGCCGACGAAGCGGTAAAAACGGAATAATTGCCAAAATTCAAATTACGAACAGGCGGACTGGAAACAGTCCGCCTGTTTTATTTCGACAACGACTTGTGCCGGTAATGCAAAATCTTGAACTCCGGCGTGTCTTGAATTTCCCCGGCCAGAACAAATTTTTTTTCAAACGGTGGAAAAAAAGCATCGCCACTTTCAATCTCGCGCTTCACCAGCGTCAAATATAAATCCGAACAGCGCGGCAACGCCTGCTCATAAATCTGCGCGCCGCCGCAGATGAAAATGTCGTTTGGAAATTCATCGGGAATTAATTTGTCCAGCGATTTGAAAATCAAAATTTCCGTCTCCCTTTTTTCACCCAGCTTGGTGAAATGAAACTGGTAGGCGCGCTTGAGATAACGACCGCCGCGCCACTCGTGATATTGTCCGAAAATTTCAGGATGCTGTTTGATGAGCCGCTGCGGATGTTTTGTCAGCACCAGATTTTTCCGGTTCGGCAGCGGCTGGCCGAGGCTCTCGAACGTCTTGCGCCCCATCACCACGACATTGCCCATCGTCATTTTCTTGAACCACTTGAAATCCTCCGGCAAATGCCACGGGATTTTATTGCCCGCACCAATCACACGGTTCAGCGACATCGCGGCGATGGCTTTGAAGTATTTCATGTTGGAGTTCAAGCTTTAGCTTGTCAGTATGTGCATTTGTTCTCGGAATAACCCAAAGGTTGAATTCCAACTTAAAGGTTTGGCGCATCCCAATCTTTTCCATATTCGAGAACTGGATATTCCTTCCAAAGTTTTGCCGCCTGTTCACGTCCGGTTCTTTTCAAGAAAGCCGCGCCGCTAGAAAATGGCCAGTCCTGCCATTGCTGAACGTAACCGTGATGCACCGGATTGTGATGAACATAATTCAACGTCGCCCAAAAGTGCCGGTCAGATTTCATTCCCGTTTCGGCGCAATTAAACCAGACCTTGCGACCGCGTTCATTTTCTTCGCCGTTCCATTCAAAGGAAGTCAGGCCATGCAGGCGGCCGATAATTTGGAGCAGTTCCGTAAGTTTTCTCGTTAGCACCAGCGCATGATAGTGATTTGGTAAAATGCACCACGCATAAATTTCTTCGCAATGCGCCTCCAGGACTTCCAGCAATCGCCCGGAAAAATTCGCCAGGCGTTTTGGATTCAGTCCGATGGTGTGGCGATGTTCGTAACACGCTGCCGTGAGCAAATAACATCCGTTCTGGCTTTCGCGATGTTTCGGGCTATGCCATGGACGATTATTGAAACGGCGAAACTCCAGCAGCTCCTCACGCTGCTTCTCATTCAATTTTCGCCAGAGATACATTGGTTGGAGTTCCGTTGGAGTTCAAACTTTAGTTTGTTCCGCCGCCGGAGTTCAAGCTTCGGCTTGTTGCTTGTTTTTTCTCATTTCGCTGGAGCAAGCTAAAGCTTGAACTCCAACTAAACCGCGATCGGCGCCTTGATGCCCGGATGCGGGTCGTAATTCACCAGTTCAAAATCCTCGAACTTGAAGTCGCCGATATTTTTCACCGCCGGATTCAATTTTATCTGCGGCAGCGGACGCGGCTCGCGCGAGAGTTGCAACTTCGCCTGCTCGACGTGGTTCGCGTAAAGATGCAGGTCGCCGAACGTGTGGACGAATTCGCCCGGTTTCAACCCGCAGACCTGCGCGACCATCAACGTGAGCAGCGCATAGCTGGCGATGTTGAACGGCACGCCCAGAAAAATATCCGCGCTGCGCTGATAAAGCTGGCAGCTTAACTCGCCCTCGCTCACATAAAACTGGAACAGCGTGTGGCACGGCGGCAACGCCATCGTCCCCAGCTCGCCCGGATTCCACGCGCTGACGATGTGCCGCCGGCTGTCGGGATTTTTTTTGATCTGCGCGATCACGTCGTCAATCTGGTTGAGCGCGCGGCCGTCGGCGGTGCGCCAGTCCGTCCATTGCGCGCCATAGACGCGGCCCAGATTTCCGTCCACGTCCGCCCATTCGTCCCAGATCGTCACGCCGTGATCGTTGAGCCATTTGACGTTCGTGTCGCCGCGCAAAAACCAGAGCAGCTCGTAGATGATGGACTTGGTGTGAACCTTTTTCGTGGTGAGCAACGGAAACGAATCGCGCAACGGACAGCGGATTTGCGCGCCGAAAACAGAAAATGTGCCCGTGCCCGTGCGGTCGGCCTTGAACTTGCCGTGATCGAGGACGTGCCGGAGCAAATCGAGGTATTGAATCATCGCGGGAAAAATTTAACCACGAAACGCGCGCGGGAAAAAGAAATTTAGCCGTGGAAAAACTTTTTTAGCCACGGATGAAACACGGATTTTTACTGTGATGCGCGATAAAAACGCTGCGAATACTGGTTCACGTTCGTGTCTGTGAACGACCAATTGCCATTGGCGTCAGTCGAATTCGTAACGACTGGCTGCCAAATTGATGGCGGAGCGAGATTGGTGGTAGCTAACAAAATGTAAGGACAGTTTGGAGCACCAGTAAATTGCAAATGCAAACCCGAACCGCCGGTTGCGGCAGTGAAATTTTGTGCAGGCACTATCAATTGACCGATTGAAATTCCTCCACCATCAAACACTGCAAATAATTTTGTTCCATCAGCCGATGCAGCCATCGCGCTCACATAAGTTGGAAAAGAATTGCTTGTCCACGTTGAGCCTGAATTCGTCGAGAAATAAATGTTAGCCGAATAAGAACAGGCGGCCAATTTAGTTCCATCCGACGACGAAGTAACCGCCGACCAAAAAGTATTGCTGGGCGCACTGGTTTGCATCCAACTTGAACCTGAATTTGTTGAGGAGTAAATGCGTCCGATTGAATAATCGTTACAGGCAACCAATTTTGTTCCGTCGGACGATGAAGCAATTGCAGACCATTGATTGCTTGGAGCGCTAGTCAGAAACCAATTAACGCCCGTATTCGTGGAAGTATAAATCTGAATAACATCGGTTGCGACCAGCTTTTTCCCATCTGCTGAACACGCAACGGTTTTCCAGTAACCACGCGGATTCGGCGCGTTTGCTCGACTGCTCCAAGTTGATCCGGTATCCGTGGAAACAAAAATTGTATAGTGGCCAGCAGCTATCATTGTTGCTCCAGACGACGACTCGGCAATCGAAGTCCAATTTTCCCAGAACAGTTCGCCGGGTATGTAGGTTTGATACCATAACGAACCGCCGGAGTTTGAGTAATAAATGTATCCAGAATTTGTTGTTGAATAAGTAGTGCCACCGCCTACAACCAATTCGTTTCCGTCGGCTGAAGATGCAATGCAGTTCAAATTACCATTGCTCCAAGGATTTTCAGTGTTTGGTGTTGGAACTTTCGACCATGTGAATCCGCTGTTGGTTGAAACATAAACTCCGATTGTCGGATAAATGCAACAAGCCGCCAATTTTGTTCCATCTGCTGACGATGCAATGCTCGTCCAATTAGCATTATTTGGCGCACTTGTCTGTGTCCATACAAAAGTCTGCGCGAAAAGCGATGCGGGACAAACAGCTGCAACGACGAGTTGCAGAAAGCCCATGACGCACCATCTCATTTTCATGCCGCCAGCTTAATTTGTTTCAATCGGCTGGCAAGCATCGCTTTGTTTCTTTACAGCAAAAATTGGCATTTTCTGAAAATCATGCGATTCTGGAAAATATGAATACAATTATTGTTAAATCAGTTCCCGAAGGTGTTTTTGAGAAAATCAGTATTGAAATGGCTGACTGGAAACAAAAGTTTCAATCGCTCATCAATCAAAGAAAGCGGATCAAATATTCTGTTTATGATATGCCGACCATTGGCACGGAAATTCAAAATGAACTTGGCAAACAAAGTTACGTCAAATTGGTTCTTGAATCTGACCACGATCAGTATTTTTTAATTCCAACATCAAATTGATTTTTGGAAACCGTGTTTCATCCGTGTTCAATCCGTGGCTAAAAAATATTTTGCCATTCGTGTCATTGAATTTTCCGGCGTTTGCGGCAAACTGTGCGCGCCATGAGAATCCTCGCCCTCGATCACGGCAGCAAGCGCATCGGCGTCGCCGTGAGCGACGAAACCAAAACCATCGCGCAGCCATTGGAATATATCCTCACCGAGCCGTTCGCGGATTTTCTCGTGCGCCTGAAAAAAATCCTCGGCGAGAAGGAGATTGACCTCATCCTCATCGGTCTGCCGCGCAACATGGACGGCAGCTATGGCCCGGCGGCGCAAAAAGTCGAGGCATTCGTCGCCGTTCTGAAAATGGCCATCACCGTCCCGATCAAAATGCGGGATGAACGGCTGACATCCGTGATGGCAAACCGGATTTTGATCCAGGGCAACGTCCGCCGTAACAAGCGCAAAGAGAAGGTGGACAAAATGGCGGCGGCGATTTTGTTACAGAGTTACTTGGACGGAATTTGAGCCACAGATTTTCACAGATGAAACACAGATGGGACAAATGGCCTATGCTTTTAATTCCAGTCTTTGAATCTGTGTTCAATCTGTGTTTCATCTGTGGCTAAAGAATCGTGGATACACTGAAATTCAAACTCGTCATCGCCTACGACGGCACGGCTTATCAAGGCTGGCAGGTGCAGAAAATTGGCACGGGCGTGCAGGAAAAAATTGAGGCGGCGTTCGGTAAAATGTTTCCGAGCGTAAAACGCATCCACAGTTCCAGCCGCACGGACACGGGCGTCCACGCGCTCGGCATGGTGGCGCACGTGGAGATTCCGCGCGCGGAATTCAAGATGCCCGTCGCCCGGCTCGCGCTCGCGCTCAACGCCTTTTTGCCGGACGACATCCGCATCATGTCGGCGGTGCGCGCGACGGAAAAATTTCACGCGCGCTTCGACGCGACGGGAAAACAGTATCGCTATTTTGTTTGGAATCACACGGCGATGAATCCACTGTTGCAAAATCGCGCGTGGCATTTTCCGATGAAACTGGATCTGGCAAAAATGCGCACTGCGGCGAAATTATTTTTGGGCAAGCACGATTTCAAATCTTTCGCGGGCACGCGTAGTTACGAAATGGAATCCAACGTGCGCACGCTCACGCGCTGCGACATAAAAAAATCCGGCGCGCAACTCACGTTCATCATCGAGGGCGACGGATTTCTCTACAAAATGTGCCGGGGCATCGTCGGAACGCTGGTGCAAGTCGGCCAGGGAAAAATTCCGCTGGCGAAAGTCGAAGATATTCTGGCCAGTCGCGACCGTCGCGTGGCCGGCATGACCGCGCCGGCGCATGGTTTGGTGCTTTGGAAAGTTTTTTATGAACAACAAAGGAACAAAGGAACAAAGGAAAACTGAATTTCATTTCTTCGTTGCTTTGTTCCTTTGTTGTTAAATCAAAATGCACATCGTCCTCCTCGAACCAGAAATTCCGCCGAATACGGGCAACGTGGCGCGGCTCTGCGCGGCCACGAAATCCGTTTTGCATTTGATCGAGCCGTTCGGTTTCAAGCTGGACGATTCGCAATTGAAACGCGCAGGCATGGATTACTGGCAGCATGTCGAGTGGCATCGCTGGAAAAACTGGAGCGCGTTTGAGTCGGCTCACAGGGCCGGCGCTGCAAGATTTTGGTTTGTGGAATCAGGCGGGCCGAAAATTTATAGCGAAGTGAAATTTTCGGCCGAAGATTATCTGGTGTTCGGTCGCGAGACGGCGGGTTTGCCGAAACAACTTTTGGAGCAGCACCGGGAAAGCTGGCTGCGAATTCCGATGTTCAACGCGGAATCACGCTCGCTGAATCTGTCAAACTGCGTCGCGCTCGTTTTGTTTGAGGCGTTGCGGCAGCAGGGATTCAAAGGCGAAATCCGTTGAATCGTGATCGGTTGGACTATGCACGGTTCAAAGGCCGAAGAATTTTTTGAACATCTCCGGGCCGTTCTGCCAGAAGATCAGCGCCACGCCCATCAGCGCGCCGCCCGCGATGACGCCGGACGCCACGGGATATGTGAATTCTTCAGCCTTGGCCGGCGATTTTTTCTGGAACCACCAGGCGATGAGCGCGCCGAGCAAAAACAGCACGCCGTAATACCATTGAAAAATCCACGCGAGGCCAAAGCCCGCCGCCGACGGCAGATAATTTTTTTGCTTCGGAAAAATCATCGGCAGGATTGAAAAAATAATTCCAACCGCGCCGCCTGCAACAATGCTCCAGACTTTCGCCGTCGCCAGCGCGCTCAAGCCGTGGCTCAACGCCTTGGCCACCGCCGCCCACGTCTGCGCGGACGGCGCGGGAAATTGATCCGAGCCGAGCACTTCCGGTTTGTCCACGATGAGCGAAAACGCGAAAACGGTGACGACGGTGCCGGTGAAAATGCCCGCGAATTGCGCGATGAATTGCTTGCGCGGATGCGCGCCGAGCAGATAACCGCTCTTCAAATCTTCGAGCAAATCGGCGGAGGAACACGCCGCGCCGGCAGTGATGTTGGCGCTCATCAGATTCACGTTCATGTTGCCGGGATTGAGCACGCCGAAAACCAGTTGCGTGACCTTGCCCGCCGCGCTCATCGGCGTGGTGTCGGTCTCGCCGGTGACGCGGCTGGTGACGAGCGCGAGCGCGAACGACAAAATAACCGCGACCGCGCTTTGCCAATACGGCATCGCAAACGACGCGTGGGCAAGGATCGCCAGCGCGATGAGCGAAATGATTTGTCCGGCGGCGAACCACGACATCGGCGTTTCGATGGCTTCAATTTCGTCCACAATTCCTTTTCGACGCGAAAAAATTCCGCCGAGGCCGCGAAATGCGCGCAGCGAGACGCGCCATTGCAAAATGAAATTCAGCAAACCGTCGGCGACCATGCACGCCACGCCCGGCCAGACCGTCCATTGCACGCACTCGCGAAAACCCGCGCCGGTGATGTAGCCGGCGGTTTGGAACGCAGGCACGAAGAGCATCCAGCAAACGACGCTGCCGAGCAAAATGCTGATGCACACGCGCATGCCCATGATGGCGCCGGATGCGATGAAAATCGGCTCCCAACTCATTTCCACCGTGCGGCCCATCCACACCGGTCCGAAAAACCATTCGTTAAATTTGGTGCAAAGCGTGTCGCTGGAAAATTTCGCCAGCTTTGGGATCGCCGCGAAACCGTCGTGCCAGAAATTATCAATCGCCGCGAGCATCCCCGCGACGCCGAGCGCCTTGGCCGCGCGCATTCCTTTTTCGCCATGCGAATGCAGCGCGCGCAGCGTCTCCGCCGTCGCGATGCCGGTGGGAAAACGCAATTGCTCGATGTTGATCATTTGTTTTTTCATCGGAATCGCCATCGTCACGCCGAGGATTGCCAGAAAAAAAACCCACGCGAGCGTGAGCGGGAGCGGGAGCGCGTGGCCGTTGAGTATGATGAACGCGGCAAACGCGGCCACGAGCGTGCCGCCGGTGGAATAACCCGCCGAGCTGGCGGTGGATTGCATGCAGTTGTTTTCGAGGATGGTCATCGGCGTTTTGGCGAGGCCGATTTTAACCAGCGTTGTCCAGATTGCGTAAGACAAAATGCACGCGGTGATGCACACGCCCATCGCCCAGCCGGATTTCAAGCCGATGTAAATGTTCGTGAGCGACAAAACTCCGCCGAGCATCGAACCCATCAAAATCGCGCGCCACGTCAGTTGCTTCATCGAATCGCCGCGCCCGCGATAAACCTGCTCGAACCATTGCCGCTCGATCTCCTCCGGCGTGCCGGTGAATCCGGCGATGGGCAATTCAAAATCGGCTGCGGCTGCGGCATCGCCGGGTTCGGTTGGCTTCGATTCCATGTGCGCATCGTCGGAAATCGGCACCGGACGGGCGAGCCTTTTCTGATGGCGGCATGACGCGCTCTGGCGGCGGATGCGGCGCAAGTTTCCTCTGCGCCTGGCGCGATTTCCGCTTGAATGTCGCGCCGATGCCGCTAGTTTGCGCGGATATGCGTTGGCAAACAATTCCGATTTTCATCATGGCCGCGACTTTGACCGCCTGCTCCAGTCTGCCGAAACCAAAACCAATTCCCACCGGCTCGCTGGAAAAATTCCAGAAGCGCTCTGAAAAATTCAACGAAGTTGTCACCCTCCCGGTATTTGAGACAACGACCAACGAAGTCGCCGCGACGGCCGACCGCATCATCGCCGACGGCAACGCCGCCCTCGACCGCATCGGCCAGCTCAAGGCCAGCGAGGTGAATTTCACGAACACGATCCGCGCGCTTGATGATGTCGGCTACATCATCGAATCGGCGGAGAACCGGCTGGATTTGATCGAGCAAACCAGCACGAACGCCGACGTGCGCGACGCGGCGACAGACGCCATCAAAAAACTTTCCGACTGGTCGGTGGGCACGGATTACCGCGAGGACGTTTACGCGGCGGTGAAGGCTTACGCGGACACGCAGCCGCAACTGGAAGGCGAGGACAAAAAACTTTTCACCGAAACGGTCCGCGATTACCGCCGCGCCGGTCTGGATTTGCCGAAAGACCAGCGCGACGAGGTGGAAAAATTGCGCAAGCAGTTGACCGCTCTGGAAACGGATTTTGAAATCAACGTCACCAAGGCGACGCAGCCGCTGAAATTCACGAAGGCCGAACTCGAAGGCGTGCCAGAGGATTTTCTCGCGCAGCAGGGCATCAAGACCGGCGACGACGAATACACGCTGATGGCGAACATCACGTTCCACTATTTGATGATCGAGGACAACGCGAAGCGCGAGGACACGCGCCGGCGCATGATGACCGCGCAGTGTAACCTCGCGCGCGAGAAAAACATCCCGTTGCTGCAACAAATCCTCGTCCTGCGCGACGACATCGCACACAAGCTCGGTTATGCGAGCTGGGCGGACTACGCGACAGAAGTTCGCATGGTGAAAAACGCGGCGACGGCGATTGAATTTTTGCAGAATCTCAAAACCGGTTTGCAGCCGAAATACGACGCGGAACTGGAGGAACTCCGCCAGTTGAAAATCAAGGAGACCGGCGATGCGAACGCCAAAATCAATTCCTGGGACTGGCGCTATTTCGCGAACGAATTGAAGAAGACAAAATACAACGTGGACGCCGAGCAGTTGCGCGTTTATTTCCCGTATCAGCGCGTGCTCGAAGGTTTGTTCGCGATTTACCAGCGCATTTTCGATTTGAAATTCGAGCGCATCGAACCGCCCTACAAATGGATCGGCGACCTGCAATGCTACACCGTGTCCGACGCGAAGACCGGCGAACCGCTCGGCATCTTCTATCTTGACATGTTTCCACGCGACGGCAAATACAACCACTTCGCGGAGTTTGGCATCACCGAGGGAAAGCTGCTGCCGGACGGAACCTATCAGCGCCCGGTCTGCGCGCTCGTCTGCAACTTCCCGCCGCCGCAGCCGGACAAGCCGTCGCTCATGTCGCACGACGAGGTCGAGACCATCTTCCACGAGTTCGGCCACGCGATGCACACGATTTTGACCCGCGCGAAATACTCCCGCTTCTCCGGCACGAGCGTCCCGCAAGATTTCGTCGAGGCGCCGTCGCAGATGCTCGAAAACTGGCCATGGGACAAAAAAGTCCTCGACAGCTTCGCGGCGGATTACCGCGACCCGAAGAAAAAAATCCCGCAGGAAATATTGAACCAGCTCAAGGCGTCGCGGCTGGCGACGGAAGGAACATTTTATCGCCGGCAGCTTTCCTTCGGCTTGATGGATTTGACGCTGCACACGCAAATCCACGCGACGAACGCGGACGAACTGGTGCCGCTCTCGAACAAAATTTTGAGCGACGTATCACTGCCCGTGCCGCCGGACACGGCGTTCGTGGCTTATTTCGGCCACATCATCGGCTACGGCGCGGGTTATTACGGCTACGCGTGGGCGGACGCCATCGCGGCGGACATGGCGACAGTGTTTGAAAATTCGCCGGACGGCTTTTTCGACAAGACGGCGGGGATGAGGATGCGCCGCGAAATTTATCAAGTCGGCGACTCGCGCGACATCAACGTCTCAATAGAAAAATTCCTGGGCCGTCCGCGCTCGATTGAACCGTTCCTGAAAAAAATCGGCGTGAATTGATGGCGTGCGCGCTGTTGCCTAATTCCGCACATGGCGAAAAAGCTCGGCGCGAAATCCAGTCTGGTAGGGACGCGTCCACCGCGTCCCCCAAGGGCAAGTCAGGGACGCTATGGAAAGCGTTCCTACCACACCAGGAACCCTCGCTCTCCTCGATACCAGCGTCATTTATTGCGGCGACAATCTGAAACAACTCCAGAAACTGCCCGGCGATGTTGGGGAATACTACTATTGAGCACTTTATCTAATTTCCAAAGTCACTTTTCAGCGTTTACTGGATGGTCATGTTCATGATCTTGAGGGCCACCAATCCATAGATTTGGTTTTGCATACAATACATATTGCCACTTGCTATCAAAATCTACCACCTCCATCTTAACACTTGCCACTCGCATCGCAAGTTGAGGTTCCATATTATCAAAGCTGGAATAAGGGAATTGCGAACCTCGGGGCACCATTTTCGGATTATGTATTCCGGTGGCAATAACAGATCCATTGCTATCAAGATACTTGACGTTGGTCTGGAAATCCGCTGCATTAATTGAAGTGTTTCTACCCCAAAATTGCCAATAAAACTGCCAGTACGATTCGTTCGTTAATGTAATGCTGCAAGTGAAATTGTAAACCGTGACTTTTCCCGGCCAACTTTCAGGCAGTGAGACAGAGATTGTTTCAGAAGGCTGTTGCATATCATCTTGAAACTGTGAATTGCGCGATGCTTGTGCTTGAACTTTTATCGTTTTTTGCTCCTCTTGGTAATACCGCGCTCGGTCTGGATCATAATTATATTTTTCGCGCCACGATTCTGGCAGGTCTTGAAATAGGATTTTCCCGCCTCCTACAGTGTTCACATTGGTATAGGTAAAATAAATTCCATCCGGCACATCGCCGACAATTATGATCCCTTCAAACACCTTACCTGAAAGATTGGTGATTGTGACAACCTCATTTGGAGCAGGTTTAGCTTCTTCTTCCGCAGGCTTTCCATTTTTCATTCTGGAAAGCGTGTAAGCGGTTTTATTTGTCGGATTTATTTTTAACAGTTCCGCCGCCGCGAGTGCCATCTCGTCTGCCTGTCCCGATTCCTGATAAGCAGTGATAAGTAAATTGTAAAAAGTCTCATCCTTCGGAAAAGCCTTCAACACCTGCTTTATTACTGGAATTGCTTCATCGAATCGTCTTTGCTTTAACAATACATTTGCCAGGGCAATCAAAGCATCTTTTACCTTTCTGTTTGGTATATTTGACTTTGGCTTTAATTCCACCGCTGTTTTATATGACTCGGTTGCTTCGCTTAAGTTTGTAATAGCCTCATATTCTTTCCCGAGGTTGAGCCAAGTTTCGTAATCAGACTCTCTTTTTAGGGTAATAACATACTTGACACAACATAGTCTTTCTGCGATATTGGATGCATGAAAGACAAAAACGAGTTTCCGAAGACGTTACAGGCGGCAATCAAACATTTCGCCGACCCCGATGTTGCGCTGAATTTCATGGTTTCAATCCGCTGGCCGCATGGCGTCAAATGCCCACGCTGCGGATCAGAAAAAGTTTCATTCACCGCCAAGCGCAGAGTTTGGACTTGCGAGTGCTGCCCGAACCGTCGCCAGTTTTCAGTCAAAGTCGGAACAATCATGGAAGACAGTCCAATTGCTTTAGGCGATTGGCTTGTTGGAATGTGGCTGATAGTCAGCGCAAAAAACGGAATTAGTTCGTATGAGTTGCACCGCACTTTAGGCATCACGCAAAAGAGCGCGTGGTTTCTAGGTCACAGAGTTCGCCTTGCATTGCAGAACGGAACATTTGAAAAATTGTCCGGCGAAATTGAAGCGGACGAGAGCTACATCGGCGGAAAAGTTCGCAATATGCACGCCGACAAAAAACGCAAACGTGGCCGTGGCACTGGCGGCGTCGGCAAGGCGATTGTCATGGGACTTTTGGAACGTCGCAGCAAAGACAAAGCCAGCACGGTAAAATTGAAGCACGTTCCGAACGCCAGACGCATCACGGTTCAATCAGAAGTTCGCCAGCACGTCGCCGCCGGATCACACGTTTTCACCGACGCGCTTCCGTCCTACAATGGATTGAATTCGGATTATGTTCACGAAGCGATTGACCATGCGCGGGAATATGTTCGCGGCAACGTCCACACAAATGGGCTGGAGAATTTCTGGTGTTTGCTAAAAAGGTCTATACGGGGGACGTATGTGAGCGTTGACCAGCCGCATTTGTTTCGCTATTTGGATGAGCAAGCATATCGTTTTAACGAGCGGGAAATGACGGATTCACAACGGTTTTTGAAGGCCGTGCCGTCAATCGTTGGACGCCGCTTGACATATAAGGGCTTGACGGGTAGCGTTGGATTGGACTGAATGTCCAGACAGAAACGCGGAAAACGAAAGAAATAACCATGCCAGAGGAAGCAAAACAGGCAAAACCCGTTGAATCGGCTGTGCCGTTTGTGGCAAAGACCGTGAAGATAACCCATGAAAAAGGGGCGCAATACCGGGTTTACCATGCTGACGCCGCATGGGGTGTAATTAGTCATCATGGAAATGTTCAGATTGATTTTTGCGTGGAACGCCCACCGACACCAACGGCCGTTATCCAGCCAGTCCATCCAGACGGAAATCCCACTGGTGAACAATCATTTCAGGGGTTGGGTGAGCAAAATTATTTTCATATAGTGCGCGATTTTCAGTGTGGTGTTGTTCTATCATTGGCCGCCGCCGTTCAAGTTCATTCCGTGCTTGATAATTATATTAAGTCCATGAAGCCACAGATGGACGCCGCGATCGCGCAGATTAAGAAGACGCAATGAATGCTCTAATCAACAGAATACAACAATTTGAAAATCCCAATCCGTCTTTTAGGATTGAGGGGTTGGATTTTACTGATTGCGGCAAAATCAATTTAGGGAAATGTGCCCGCGCTGAATACAGCAAACAGGCGATTTTAATTGCCGCGATTTTGGTTTCGCAGCCTAATAAATTCTGTGCTGCACCGATGAATCTAAACGAAAATTCGCAAATTGAATTCCGGCAGGGTCAAATTCCGCTTTCCACTGTATTGCCGAGATTTGACTCAAGCTTGTTTTATGTGGTTAACACTTCAAAAACTGAATTAGAAGCAGAATTTAACTCGCTTGTAAGACAATGGAGAGAGGAAACATTTTCCTATTCATCGCTTACGAAAGCCTTCAGCCATCCAGCCTATGTGAGAATAATGGCAATGGGAAAAGATGGTTTGGAATATGTGCTGCGAGAACTTAAAACTAGCAATGACAGTTGGTTCTATGCCTTGAAATTCATGGCTGGCAAAGATGGCGAAGGCGTGGCCGAAGGAGTTAAGGATTCCGAAACCGCAAAATCCGCATGGCTTGAGTGGGGATATAAAAATAATTACATTTAATCTCTGTGAGGGATTGTTCTTGGATACCGTCGAAGTTTCCAAATGCCCGGCCTGATAACTTCAAATGTTGCAGCGACCGAACCAATCATCTTCCACACAACGGTTACAACTGTATCGCATGGGCGGCTGGAAAAACTGACAAATGGTGGTGGCCGGTGGACGTTCCTGATGCGTTTTGGCCAATTCCAATAGATTCAAAAGACCCGGTAACTCTGACTGCTTTTATTGAGGCTTTCAAAACGGAGCATTATGAAATATGTTCTGATGCGGCTTTTGAAGATGGATATGAAAAAGTGGCAATCTATGTGGATCAATCTAGCGAACCAACTCATGCTGCCAGACAATTGCCAAGCGGAGTTTGGACAAGCAAAATGGGAAAAGGCGAAGACATAGAACACGATACATTGGAAGTCATTGAAAATATACATTACGGAAAGCCGAAAATTTTTCTCAAACGCCCGAATCTGTTATGCCAAAAACAAAACAAGCGAAAGACATTATTCTCGCGCCTGTTGGAGTTTTTAAGAACGCTATTAAAACGATTCTCTCCAACAGCAAAAAGAAATCAGACGAGCAGTTAGCTGAATTTCAAGCGAGCAACGCGAAAAAGCGTGCAACTAAAAAGTAATCCGAAAATCGGATTTTCTTCAATTTCCAAATGATGCTTTTGTTGTAACAGGTATATTATTACCCTTTTTAGAGATTCTTTGTAATCGGCAATGGCGAGTTCGTGGTCGCCGGCCTCGGAGTCCAACTTACCAAGGCCACGCCAAGGAGGCGCAAATGTTCGATTTAGTTCGATGGAGTGATTAAAATTAGTGCGTGCATCTTCATTACCGGCCAGACCTAATAAATACCATCCTCGCGCATCATACGGCCATCGCGTTATCATAGAGGAAGTTCCACGTCCGTAGCGTATCCACGCTGGTCCATATAACGAATACAACTATTAATAAGACTAAAGTTATTACCAAGTGGTAATCAAAGAACCAGTGTTTAAGCTTAACCTGTTTACTTTCCGCGCGCCGCCGCCGCGTCGCGGTATTTGTAAAACGCCGCGACGACGCTGAACAAAATCGCCACCACGAACGTCATTCCCGCATAAAGCAGAAAGCGGCCCGTGCTGACCGACGCGGCTTGGTCGCCGCCACTCGCAAACAGCTTCGTCACCGCAACGACGAGCAGGTCGCCAAAGGCGATGGTCAGCAGCCAGAAACTCATGACGATGCTTTTCATTTCCGGCGCGGCTTCGCGGAAGGCGAATTCCAGCCCGGTCGTCGAAACCAGAACCTCGGCGGCGGTCAAAATGACATACGGCACGGTCTGCCACAGCACGCTTAATTGCGCGCCGCCTTCGATCTGCCTTTGCAGCGCGGCCACGACGAGATAGGAAACCGCCGCCAGAAACATCCCATACGACATCCGTCGCAGCGGCGACGCGAACCTGCCGATGCGCGGATAAATCCCCAGCGTGAACAACGGCACCAGAATCATCACGATCAGCGGGTTCATGGATTGCATCTGCTCCGCGCCGATGTCCAAACCGAGGATGGTCGTCGGCACCATTTTCTCGCCTTGCAATACCCACGTCGAATTTGTCTGGTCGAACAGCGAGAAGAAAATCGGGATCAACGCGAAGACGAACAGGATCGGCCCGACGGATTTCGCCGCGTCAATTTCCTTTTCGCTAAATTGTCCTCGCGCGCCGTCCCAGAAACCTTGTCCCGCCGTGCGTTTGCCTGACAGCGCGGCGAAAAACACCCTGAAGAACCCGGCGATCTTCGTTTCGCGGCTCGGCGGCACGCGGACGTAATGTCTCGTTCCCAGCCAGAAGATGAACGTCGCGATGGCCATCAAGATTCCCGGCACGAGGAACGCGAGGCTGTAGCCGTGGTGATCCTTGATCCACGGGATGACGAGGAACGAAAAGAACGAGCCGAGATTGATGGCCCAGTAAAACGCGCCGTACGCTTTTTGCAGCAAGTGCGACTGCTCCGGCTTGAACTGGTCACCCATAAACGCCGATACGCACGGCTTGATGCCGCCGGAACCAAACGCAATCAATGCCAGCCCGGTGGCAAGCATCAGCAATTTGCCGTGGACGCCGCCGGCGAAATCGCTGCACGCCAGCACACCGTGGCCCGCGCAGTAAAATAGCGACACCCAGAGAATCGTGTGGTAGCGCCCGATGAGCTTGTCCGACAGCCACGCGCCAAACAGCGGCATGAAATAATTCGCGAAGACAAACAGGTGGATGATTTCCGTGGCGGAGTCGTCGGTTCGTCCCAGGCCGCCCTTCACCACCGCGCCGGTGATGTAACCAGCGAGGATGCTCCTCATGCCGTAATAGCTGAAGCGTTCGCAGGCCTCGTTGCCGACGATGAACTTGATCTGCGGCGGCCAGCGGCGCGTAGTGATCGGTGAATCCGGGGTCATATGAGCCAATTCTTTTTTCCAGCCTACGCGAGCCGGCCCGCCGTGAAAAGCGGGATGTCGACCGCCGGCTGACTGTCCGGCCAATACCGCCGTGCGAATTTTCAACTGGACGGCGAATAATTCGCCTTCTCCGTAGGGAGAAGACCAGGATGAGGAGGGCGTGACCGAAGACTCGCAAGTGAAATAAATTCTGTTGCCAAAGCAAAAAGCCAAGAGCAGATTTACACAATGACGTCTTACAAGGCATCCAATACAACACTCAATGGTTGACAGTTGAAGGTTGCAAGTTGAAGGCTTGGCATCTCCGAACCTGCAACTTTCAGCCTGCAACTTGCAAACATCTTTGATACTGTGTGTGCGGCGGGCGGTTGGCGCAGCGGTAGCGCAGCTCCTTTACACGGAGACGGTCGTGGGTTCGAATCCCTCATCGCCCACCAGCCTTCGATCTCCGTTGCGTTGCAAGCTACGGCCCGGCAAGGCAGCTATTTTCTTCAACTAAAGTCCCGTCGCGGCGCAGTTTCATTTTTCGTCCGCGCCACTCGACGGTGTTTCCAAGAAATGCAACGAGCCAGATTGCCGCCTGGAGCAAATCTTTCACCGGCACAAGCCAGGCGAACGAAACCAAATTGCGCTCCGGGGTAAAGCGGCGTTGCAAGTTCAACGCGACACCAATCCGAATCAGACAGCAAATGACGGCGGCGATCGTTCCCGGTCGCAACGAAATTGCGATTTCCGAAACGCCGTCAGATTGCAAACCATGAATGGTTGCCGCCAATAATTCCGACGCCAGCCACAGCAGCGCCCAAAACCCGGCGTTGGCCAGGATGCTGAAAAAATACGGCAGCGGCTGGCAGACGCGGATGGTGCGCGCCCAGCGGAGTTGATGTTTCCAGACTTCGCGCCAGTTCATCGGCGCGTCCCAGCATTCCACGACGACAGGGCAGAGCGCGATGCGATGGCCGTTTTTGGCGATGCGATGGCCGAGTTGATAATCGTCGGCAAGGCAGTCGGCAAGCGATTGGAAGCCGCCGATTTCCTCGAGGTTTTTCCGTCGCAAAAGAATCGCAGCGCCAAGGGCGAAGTCGAGCGGCTTCAAGGTTTGCGACTGCAAGACCTGGCTCCAGAAATCGGCGTTGATGGCGATGGCTTCCCAGCGCATCGCGGTCGTCGTCGGATTGGCGAGCCGGTAAAAACAATTGACCAGACCGACTTTTTCATCCCGCAAAGGGGCGACGACGTTGGCCAGAAAATCCGGCGGGACGCGCACGTCGGCGTCGCTGACGAGGATCAAATCGTGTTTCGCCAGCCTTTCGAGCTGGACAAGTTTGGCGGCCTTGGCGTTCGCGCCGGCGAATTCAGCGCAGACGATGAGTTGCGCGTCGCACCTTGGATTTTCGGCGATGATTTCTTGAACCATTTCGCAGGCAGGATCGTCCGCGCCGGCGACGCCGAAAAGAATTTGGATTGGGCCGGAATAATTTTGATTGAACCAGCTTCGCAGCGAACCGGCGGTGGTGTCGTCGCAGCCCTTGAGCGGCTTGAGCAGCGTGACGGGCGGCGCGAAAGCTGAATCCGCGACGCGCCGGTGCAGCGGGTAGCGGCGTGCGGCAAGCCATTGCCAGAGCAGGAGCCCGAGGCTCAACAGCGCGAGGACGGCGAAAATGGCGTTGGTGAATTTCAACGGCGGACAGGCAACCGGAAATCAGGCGCTCGCGCCAGCGATTTCTGCAAGTTTTACTGGATCAATGCGATTGCTTCTGCCGGAACTTGAAGGCAATCATGCTTTTGGTTAAAAGGATCTCCCATTGGTGGAAATGAGCACAGGTGGTGGTGGCGGCACATTACTGTTTAAGTCCAATTCCAGTCTCGCTTTTTCCTCATTGTCCCGCACCAATTCATCGTTCACGTCCTTGAGACGGATTTTCAATATCATTTGAATTTGTTCCTTCACCGTTTTACCAGCCTGCTCATTGGTCAAATAACGACCTGTCGCGTTGATCGGAACTAACCGATAGTTCTCTATCGCACTATATCCAGTATCGGCTTGGTTACTTTCATAGCTCGCAAACATCAGGAACTGCTCACCGCGAAATGGGCGATACAGCGAGGTTAGGTGTGACAAACCCGGCTTGGCGTTCCCTTTAAGAACGGAAATGACCTCAATATCTGAACAGGAGACATTGCTAAAGTGTCTGGTCGGTTCTGGTTTCATCCCGTCCTCCGCAGCAATGCATCTGGCAATGATGATGTCAGGAGATTGCTCAATCAAATCGTTCCAACTCGTGAACCTACCCACAAAAAGCGCCAATGCTGTGCCGTTTGTTGCAATCAAGACTACAATAGATAAGAATCTTTTCATAATTTACTTTCTGACTTCCAGACACTTTCGGGAAGTTGTAACCGTCCTACGCCTGTTGCCGAGAATTGACAAGCGTTATTTTGTCAGAGCAGAACGCGAGGGCGGCGAAAATGACATTGGCGAAATTCAATGGGGTAAAGGCAACCGGAAATCAGGCGCTCGCGCCAGAAATTTTGTTTTCAGGATGTTCGTCGAGGACGAGCACCCCGTGGGGCGGCAGGTCGTAATTGCCGGAAAAGGTGTCGCCGGTGAGGAAATCGTGCATCGGTTTGTAAAACTGGATGCGGACGGGTGAGTTTTGGTGGTTGAGCAGAAAGTAAATCTTCACGCCTTCCTTCTGTCTCATGCCAACCTCGACATTTTCCGGCACCTTGAGCAGCGGATGGAGGCTGCACATCTGGCGCAGCCAGCCGACGAGGTCGTGATACAAATACTGGTGGCTCATCGTGCCGACGTAGATGGCCTTGCCGAGACCGAAGGTGTTCATTGTCATGGCGGCCTTGCCGGCGTAAAAATCCTTGGCGTAGGTCGCCAGAATCTGGCAGCCCGGCTTCGGTTCGATGATGTCGCACCAGAGTTTGGCCGGATGCAGATGGCTGGTCGGGAACGCGCCCTTGAAAGTGAGGTGATTTTCCTCGCCGGGCGGCAGCGCGTCAAATTCCAAAACTTCCAGCCCGAACAAATCGGTCATGTTGTGCGGAAAACCAGTGTCGGGCGCGATGTTGTTTTCGTCCGCGAGGCCGGTGTTGAAGGTGCTGATGAGCGTGCCGCCGTTCTGGACATAAAGTTTCAGGCGGTCGGCCTCGCCATCGGAAATCAAGTGCAGGGACGGCACGAAAACAATCTTGTAACGCGACAAATCCTCGGACGGGCGCGCAAAATCCACAAGGATGTTGCGGTCATGCAGCGCGTTGTAAATGAGCTGGAGGTGTTCGCGCAGGCTGAAAAATTTATTCGGCTGGTTCGGCTGCTGGAGCACCCAGTCGTTGTCGTGCGAGTAGAGGATGCAGGTTTCGGCGGCGACCCTGGTGTCCTTGAGCGCGGGCGAGAGGAGTTTGAGTTCCTCGCCGATATGGGCCACTTCGTCGAACACACGGCGGCTGCCGTCGAGGTTGTGCGGCAGGACGGCGCCGTGAAATTTTTCGGTGCCGATGCGCGGCTGCCGCCACGGAAAAAACAGGACCGCCGTTGCGCCGCGTGAAATAAGCTGGTAGGTGAACATCCGCAGGACGCCGGGGCGGACGAGGGAATTGACCTCCTGCCAGTTGACGTTGCCGGCTTTTTGCTCCATGACCCAGAAACCGGCGCTGCCGTCGGGCGTGCGGACGCCGGTTTTTTTGAGCGAGCGGAGCATGTCAATTTCGCAGGCGATTTCGGCGGGCCTGGTCTTGATGGCGGCGGTGCTCTCGATGGAGACAAAATCAATCACTTCGGCGAGGTCGAAATGGTCGAAACGATGCCGCAGCGCGCGGAGATTGGTGGTGACGGGATGGTCGGGCGTGATTTCGCGCAGGATGTCGGCCTGCATTTTGACGAACTGCACGATGGTGTCGCTGCAAAACCGGCACCAAGCGAGGACGAGCGCGGGGTTGTGCAACGTCGGCGCGGCCATCGGCATCGGCACTTCGTTCCACGCGGAGACGATTTGCCCCCAATGGCGCAGGCCGAGCCGTTCGTTGAGGCGTGCAATGGTTTCGTATTTGGCTTCGAGCCAGCCCTGCCAGTCGCGCTGCGTGTCCGCGTTGAAAGCGGCCTCGGTGAAATGGCCGCCGAGACTGTTGTCAATCTGCCACGCGACGAGTTGCGGATGGTCGCCGAGCGTGCGCGCCATGTTTTCAACAAGGCGTTTGGAAAAATCCCAATAAACGTCGCTGTTCAAACAAACGGCGCGGCGCGTGCCTTCGTGTTTGACGAGTCCGCGCTCGTCGAGCGGCAGAATTTCGGGATGGGACTTTGACAGCCAGATGGGCGGCACGGCGGTCGGCGTGCCGAGCACAACGCTGATGCCGTGCTGGCCCATGATGTCCATGACGCGGCGCAGCCAGAGGAAATCGTATTTGCCTTCTTCGGGTTCGCAGAGGCCCCAGGAAAGTTCGCCGATGCGGACGACGTTGAAGCCGGCCTTGGCCATCAATTCGGCGTCACGCTCCCAGTCGCCCTCCGGATTTTCGGCGGTGCCGCCGTAAGGAAAGACCCACTGTTCAGGATAATAGTCAACGCCGAAAAACATAACCTTTACTCTCGGGCTTCAAACAGACTCTAAAGCAAACTGCCGCGCTTGCAATCGAAAAATCACCGTTGAAGCGAAAAATGTGCGCGGGCGGCTTACTTTCCCAGCAAACTGTCAAGTCCCTTTTTGAGTTTGTCCGCGTCCGCGCCTTTGATCAAATCGTTGGCGGTGCTGCCCGCGATGTTCTTCGCGTAATCGCCCACGGCCTTGATGGTGTCGGTGGAAATTTCCTTCAACACCATCTGGGTGAGTTCGGAGGCGGTGATGCCGTCGTTGCCCCTGCCCAAATCTGTGAAATGGATTTCGGGAATCGGCACGGTGAATTCCCTGCCTTCCATGCCGGTGATGCTGGCGTGGACTTTTACGCCGGTGAGCAGAAAGTCGTCCACTTCAAGTTTTTTGGCGGGCTTGCCGCCGGCGGGCGCGGCGGTGTTCGTGACGGGCACCGTGCCGTTTTGGGTCGTGCCGTTCACGTTGTCCATGATTTTTTTCAGATTGTTCCCGCCGAAAGGATTTCCTTCAAAGGTGATGTCCGCCGCGCGGATTTCGATGGAGTGGACGACGATTTTGCCGGTGGTCAGTGACGCGGGCGCAACGCTGACGCCGACTTTGGCGATGCTGATGATCTGCGGCGCTTTGTAACCTTCGGGATTGCCGACGACGAGTCCCTTGACACTGGCCGATCCGGTCAGCAGCGATAAATTCACCGCGTCAAGCGTGATGGTGGTTTTCGTGATTTGCGGGCCGACGGTTTCCACGCCTTTTTTCACGATGTCGTCGAGAAACAGTCCCACGATGACGGCGGCGATGATGATTAAAACAACCAGCCCGATGCCGGCGACCAAAACGGCTTTTTTAACCTTTGTCATAAATTCTCCGGCCAAAAATTCGGCGGCACCCGGCAGCCGTGCAAGTCAATTCAGCCTGCGGCCAGATCTCTGATGGCTTTCACGAACATGTGGACCTGATACGGCTTGGCCAGAAAAACGTCCGGTTTGATGTCCGATCCGGCAAAAACATCTTCATCCACCGTGCCGCTGACGAGCAATATTTTCTGCCGCGGATTGATGAGCCGGCATTCGCGCACCATGTCCATTCCATTCAGCGTGTCGCCCATGGCGTAATCCGTCACGACCACAGCGGGTTTGGCGGCGGGAAAATCCTTCAGCGCCTGCCGTGGGTCGCGGTAGGTCCGCACGTCGAAACCCTGCGGTTCCAGGATGGCCACGGCGAGATCAAGCAGCATCGGCTCGTCATCCACCACGAAGACGACCACACGCGGCCTGGCGCTGCCGTTATTGTTGTTGGTCTGGCTCATAACTCCGACTCGATTTCTCCGACTCGATTTAGAAAACACCTGATTGCCTGTGTTGGCAAGCAAGTTTGCATAAAAACTTGGGATTATGCCGTTCACAAACCATCAAGGCAGGGATGGCGCGCTGCGCTGTCCCCGTCGCCGGGCGCAAGCGCCCGCCGTGCTCGCGCCCGTCGCGGCAGGTCAGGCGACGGAAAAACGGAGCGTTTACCACGTTCGTTCCGTCC
>Ga0182018_10000719_pt1 | contig 41342 bp, 29 predicted proteins | sample 812P2MmetaG_FD_120490 | JGI IMG/M metagenome (GOLD analysis project Ga0182018, IMG submission 120490) | Permafrost microbial communities from Stordalen Mire, Sweden - 812P2M metaG | ecosystem: Environmental > Terrestrial > Soil > Wetlands > Permafrost | place: Sweden: Stordalen | collected... | reverse complement strand
TGCGCCAGAAACTTCGTGAACTCGCGCGCGAACTCGGCGCTCCGAAGGTGGAAGTGCTGGCCATCTACGGATTCACCGAATCGAAACTGGCCTGGCCGGAATGTCCCTTCCCGCATGACCAGCCTTCCGCCGGCTATCATCTGTATCCCGATCTCGGCATTGTTGAAATCATCAATCCGCGGACTGGCGAAATTGTTCCGAACGGCCAGCCCGGTGAAATTGTTTTCACGCCGCTCGCCGCGCGCGGCACGGTCGTGCTGCGCTATCGCACGGGCGATTACATTGAAGGCGGTTTGACTTATGAGCCGTGTCCGTATTGCCGCCGCTCGGTGCCGCGACTGGTCGGGCGGATTTCGCGCAGTTCGGAAATCAAGGAGATGAACCTCGACAAAATCAAGGGCGCGCTCGTGGACTTCAACGAACTGGAACACGTCCTCGACGATGCGCCGAACATCGGCGCGTGGCAGGTGGAATTGCGGAAAACTAACGACGACCCGCACGAACTGGACGAAATTATTTTGCACGTCCAAAAAACCAACGGCACGGACGAAACGCAATTGTGCCGCGAATTGAGCGAACGCTGCCATCAGCAAATTGACATCCGCCCGAACCGGATTTTGTTTTACGACGCCGAAGCGATGCGCCAGCTTCAGGGCGTGGGCGTGCAACTCAAGGAGCAAAGGCTCGTTGACCACCGGCCCAAACCAAAATCGCCGCCATGAAAAACCGCCTCGTCATCGTGGACGGAGTTCGCACGCCGTTTTGCAAGGCGGGCGGCGACCTCGCGGCGCTGGCGGCGGACGAACTGGGCCGCATCGCGGTCAACGCGCTGCTTACCCGCACCGGACTTGATCCGGCACTCGTTGACGAAGTGATTTTCGGCTGCGTCGCGCAGCCGGCGGATGCAACCAACATCGCCCGCGTCATCGCCCTGCGCGCCGGCATTCCTGAATCGGTTCCGGCCATCACCGTCCAGCGCAACTGCGCCTCCGGTTGCGAAGCCATCACGCAGGCGCAGGAAAAAAATCTGGCCGGACGCGGCTCAATATTCATCGTCGGCGGCGTCGAAAGCATGTCGAACATCCCGCTGTATTTTAAGCAGACGGCGGCGGATAAATTCAGCCGTGTCGCCCGCGCAAAAAGTTTCGGCCAGAAAATCAAATCGCTCGCGGCCTTCCGTCCGAAGGATTTTCAACCGCGCATCGGACTGCAACTCGGCCTGACCGATCCCGTTTGCGGCCTGAACATGGGCGAAACCGCGGAACTGCTGGCGCGTGAATCGGTCATCACGCGCACCGAGCAGGATGAATTTTCACTCCGCTCGCACCAACGCGCCGTCGCCGCGCGCGAAAAATTTGCCGGGGAAATTTGCCCGGTGTTTCCCGGCTTGAAAACTGTCGCCGCCGTAATCAACGACAACGGCCCGCGCGAAAACCAGTCGCTCGCCGCGCTCGCCAAACTCAAACCGGTTTTTGACCGCAAGACCGGCGGCGTCACCGCCGGAAATTCCTCGCAAATTTCCGACGGCGCCGTCGCGTTGCTCGTGATGAGCGAATCGCGCGCCGCCGAACTCGGCTTCACGCTGCTCGGCGCTTTGACCGGTTACGCTTACGCCGGTTGCGAGCCTTCGAGGATGGGTCTGGGACCGCTCTTCGCCATCGCTCGCGCCGAGGCGCAAACGGGTTTGAAACTTGCCGACGCCGATTTGATTGAACTCAACGAAGCGTTCGCCGCTCAAACCCTCGCGGTGTTGAAATGCGCGCCATCGGAAAAATTCGCTCGCGAAATCTTGAAACGCGAACATCCGCTCGGAGAAATTCCGGCGGAAAAACTGAACGTGAACGGCGGCGCGATTGCGCTCGGCCATCCGGTCGGCGCGACCGGCGCGCGGCTGGTGCTGACGAGTTTGAAGGAATTGCAGCGGCGCAAAGCCAGACGCGCGTTGGTCACGTTGTGTGTCGGCGGCGGGCAGGGCGCGGCGCTGTGGCTGGAAAGGTTGTGAACATGAAAACGATTTTGCGAACACCCGAAACGCCGCGTTTTTCCGATGCCGCCCGGCGCGTCACCTCGGTCGCAAATCTGCTGCGCACGATCCACCGCGAAATCCGCGGCGACGGCATTTGCGTGCTGACCTTTGACCGGCCCGGTTCGTCGGCGAACATTTTTGACCGTCCGACTTTGGACGAGTTGCGGCAGGAACTTGATTTTCTTGAAAGCGCGCCGCAACTCAAAGGCGTCATCCTCGTCAGCGCCAAGCGTTCCATTTTCATCGCCGGTCTGGATTTGAAAACGATTGGCGAAAAATCCTCGGCTGCCGAAGTCCGTGAAATGATTGAACTCGGCCAGACATTGTTCAGCCGCATCGCTGCATTGAAAATCCCGACGGTCGCCGCGATTCACGGCGCGGCGGTTGGCGGCGGTTATGAAATTTCCCTCGCGTGCGATTACCGGCTCGCCTCGCCCGACCGCGCGACCAAAATCGGCCTCCCCGAAACGCAGCTCGGCCTGCTGCCCGCGTGGGGCGGCTCGACGCGCCTGCCGCGTTTGATTGGTTTGCCCAAGGCGCTGGAAATTATTTTGGCTGGAAAAACAGTCGCTCCGCAACTGGCGCTGAGGCTCGGCATGGTGGACGAACTGGTTCCCGCCGAACGCCTCGTCGAAGCGGCGGCAAAAAAAATCCGCGAAGGCAAACCGCGCCGGCCAAACCCGCGGCTGCTGAACAACGCGCTCGTCGCCTCTGTGATCGCAGCGCGAATGCGGCGGCAACTGGCCAAAAAAACGCGCGGACATTATCCAGCCGTGTTCAAGGCGCTCGAAGTCGTGACCAAAGGGATTTCCAAATCCATTCCCAATTCTTTGGCGCTTGAACGCGACGGCATTCTTGAACTCGTCCAGACCGAAGCGTGCCGCAATCTGCTCCGCATCTTTTTTTTACAGGAGCGCGCAAAAAAATTGTCGCTCACGAAAACCGGGGCGAAACCAATCGCGTGCATTGCGGTCGTCGGCGCGGGAGTGATGGGCGCGGGCATCACGCAATGGATCAGTTCGCGGCGGCGGCCGGTCATCTTGCGCGACATCAACACGGAACAGGTCGCCAAAGGCATGACCGGCATTGCGAAAATTTATCGCGACGGCGTGAAGCGCCACATTTTCAGTCAACGCGAAGCGCGTGATGGGCTGGATCGAATTTTTCCCGCGCCAGATGAAGTTCCGCTGCGGCACGTTGATTTGGTTATCGAAGCCGCCGTCGAAAATCTGGAGTTGAAAAAGAAAATCTTCCAGCGGCTCGACGAACTGTCCGGCGACAAAACCATTCTGGCGACGAACACCTCGGCATTGCCAGTCTCCGATCTGGCGGCCGGCACGCGCCGGCCGGAGCGCGTCGTCGGGTTGCACTTTTTCAATCCGGTTCACCGGATGCAGTTGGTCGAAATAGTCGCCGCGCGCCAGACCGCGCCGGAAATCTTGCAGCGCGTCGCGTCGTTCGCGCAGCAGATCGGCAAATTGCCGGTCGTCGTGAAAGACAGCCCCGGCTTTGTGGTGAATCGAATCCTGATGCCGTATCTGGTTGAAGCCGGAAATTTGTTTGAAGCCGGCGCAAAAATTGAAAGCCTCGACGAAGCGATGCTTGATTTCGGAATGCCGATGGGTCCGATGCGTTTGATTGACGAAGTCGGCGTGGATGTGGCGTTGCACGTCGCGCAAACGCTCGCCGCCAGCTTTGGCAGCCGCATGAGAGTGCCTGTCATGCTTGGCAAAATGATCGAGGCCGGTTTGCTTGGCCGCAAAAATGGCCGGGGGTTTTATTTGCACGACAAGTCAAAGGAATCCCGGCCAAATTCACAGGTTGCGTCACTGGTGCAAAGCCGGAACGCAGGCAATTTGTCGCGTGAAGAACTTCAGGAGCGCATGGTTTTTCTGATGGTGAACGAGGCCGCCCGTTGTCTCGAAGAGCAGGTCGTCACCGAGCCGGCGGACGTGGATTTTGCGATGATCCTCGGCACGGGCTTCGCGCCGTTCCGCGGCGGGCCGCTGCGTTACGCCGATTCGCTCGGCGCGGAAAAAATTGCTGGCGCGATGAAAAACTTGGTGGATCGCGGCGCGGCGCACTTTGAACCGTGCGCGTTGTTGCGCGGCATGGCGGCGGATGGAAGGAAATTTTACCCCAATCCTTGAAAATTATGAGTGCCTTGAAATCACCGCTCGTCGAACCTCCGGAAACGCCGGTCGCGGAGGAAGCGCCTGCGGCCATTGATACATCAAAAATGTCCGCCGGCCAGCGCGCGGCGCTGGAATTGACCGAGGCCGCCCGCGAGTCCGCGTCCGGACGGAACTTCGCCGCCGGGCTGTTCATGGGCGAGTTCAAACTCGACGGCATCCATCCGTTCCCGGTGCAAAGCGCCGACGACCGGGAGTCCGGCAATGTGTTTCTCCATAAACTGGAGATGCTGCTGCGCGAAAAAGTGGATGCCGATGAAATTGACCGCACCGGCGAAATTCCGCAGCCGGTGATTGACCAACTGGCGAAGCTTGGCGCGTTCGGCATCAAAATCCCGGCCGAATACGGCGGGCTGGGGCTTTCGCAGACGAATTATTGCCGCGCCGCGATGCTGCTCGGCAGTTGGTGCGGCAATTCGACGGCGCTGATTTCGGCGCACCAGTCCATCGGCGTGCCGCAGCCGCTGATTTTGTTCGGCACGGAGGCGCAGAAGAAAAAATATCTGCCGCGTGTTGCGCGCGGCGAAATTTCCGCGTTCGCGCTGACGGAAGCCGACGTTGGCTCCGACCCGGCGGCGATGGTCACACATGCCGAGCCGGCGCCCGACGGAAATTTTTTCGTTCTCAACGGCGAAAAACTCTGGTGCACCAACGGCACAAAGGCCGGCGTCATCGTCGTCATGGCCAAAACGCCGCCGAAAATGGTAAACGGCAAACCGAAGACGCAAATCACGGCGTTCATCGTCGAAACGGACTGGCCGGGCGTGGAAGTCATTCACCGCTGCCATTTCATGGGATTGAAGGCGCTCTACAACGGCGTCATCCAGTTCACCAACGTCCACGTGCCGCGCGAAAACATTTTGCTGGCGGAAGGGAAAGGTTTGCGCGTGGCGCTGACGACGCTCGACACGGGGCGGTTGACGCTGCCCGCCGCGTGCGTCGGCTTGTCGAAACGCTGCCTGGAAATTTCCCGCGAATGGGCAAACCAGCGCGTGCAGTGGGGCGTCCCCATCGGCAGACACGCGGCGGTCGCCGACAAAATTGCGCGCATGGCCGCCAACACCTTTGCGATGGAGGCGATGACGCTGCTCGCCGCCAGCCGCGTGGATCGCGACAAGCACGCCGATGTCCGGCTCGAAGCGGCGATGTGCAAACTGTGGGGCACGGAAACCGCGTGGGAAATTGTCAACGACACGATGCAGATCCGCGGCGGGCGCGGTTATGAAACCGCCGCGTCGTTGCAGGCGCGCGGCGAAGCACCAATTCCAGTCGAAAGATTTTTACGCGACAGCCGCATCAACACCATCTTCGAAGGCTCCAGCGAAATCATGCGGCTGTTCATCGCCCGCGAAATGCTGGACGCGCACTTGAAAGTCAGCGCGGCGGTTTTGAATTCGCAATTGCCGTGGCCGCGGCGGCTGCGCGCGGCGGCGAAAGCGGCGCTGTTTTACTCCGCCTGGTATCCCAGGCAATGGCTGCCGTTCACGGAATGGTTCAAGATTCAGGACGCGGGATTCAACGCCCGCTGCGCCACGGCGGCGCGGCTGCGGACGCATCTGCGCTACGCGGCGCGGACGAGCCGCCGGCTGGCGCGGGCGCTCTTCCACGCGATGCTGCGCCACGGGCCGAAACTGGAGCGCGAGCAATTGCTGCTCGGCCGCTTCGTGGACATCGGCACGGAATTGTTCGCCATCACCGCGACCTGCCTGCGCGCAGAGCGGATGTTGAACTCCGGCGACGCCAACCTGGAGAGGCAGCCGCTGCTCGAACTGGTTGATTTCTTTTGCCGCTCGGCCCGGTTGAGGATTGAAGAAAAATTCCGGCGCGTCCGCCGGCACGCCGACTCCGCCGGTTATCGGGTGAGCCAGCATGCGCTTGCGGGAGAATTCACGGTGCTCGAGGAAGGCATGGTTGGCCGGAAAATCTGATGGTTGTCCACGTCATCTTGACGGGGCATCCGGCGCCGTTTGATATTTTCCGTTCTTTCCCGGAAAAACCTTTCGTTGTAAGTTTTGGGGCATCGTAATAAACCTGATGCCCACATGAAACTTGAAGGCCTTTCCCTCATCGGTTTTGCGCGCGGTCAGCGCGGCGGAAAAAGTTTTGCCGCGGTCAATCCAGCCGGCGGCGAACCGCTGCCGGCACAATTTTACTGCGCTTCGGCGCAGGAAATTGAGCGCGCGTCACAGCTCGCGGCGGAAGCCTTCACAATTTATTCGCAATGGGGCGGTGCGAAACGCGCGGCGTTTATGAACCGCATCGCGGAATTGCTGGAGACGAGCGCGGTGGCGATTGTCGAGCGCGCAAATCTGGAAACGGCGCTGCCGCCGGCGCGTTTGCAGGGCGAACTGGCGCGGACTTGTTTTCAACTGCGGTTCTACGGCGCTGCCGCCGCCAGCGGACTTTGCAGCGGCGCGCGGATTGACCACGCCGATCCGAACCGCAAACCGCAGCCGAAGCCGGATTTGCGCTCGCTGCTGCGTCCGCTTGGCCCGGTGGTCGTTTTTGGCGCGGGCAATTTTCCGCTGGCGTATTCCGCCGCGGGCGGCGACACGGCGTCCGCGTTTGCCGCCGGTTGCCCGGTGATCGTAAAGGCGCACCCGGCGCATCCGGGGGTTTCGGAAATTACCGGCGCACTCATCCAGCAGGCCGCGCGCGAAACTGGAGCGCCCGAAGGAATTTTTTCGTTGTTGTTCGACGACGGTTACGAAGTCGGCGTGGCATTGGCAAAAAATCCGCTGGTAAAAGCCGTCGGCTTCACCGGCTCGCGGCGCGGCGGACGGGCGTTGATGGACATCGCCGCCGTGCGGTCCGAACCGATCCCCGTCTTTGCGGAAATGAGCAGCGTCAATCCGGTTTTCATTTTGCCGGAAATTTTGAGGCAAAAACCGGAGGAACTTGCGGCGGGGCTGCACGCTTCGGTGACGCTCGGCGTCGGACAGTTTTGCACGAATCCCGGACTGGTCTTTGTCGAAAGCGGAGACGCCGCGAAAATCTTTTTGCGGAAACTGGAAAATTTAATTTCCACCACGCCGCCGGGAACCATGCTTACCCCCGGCATTTGCGTGGCGTATCGTGCCGGCGCGGAAAAATTTTCCAGAACACCGGGCGTCAGCCGCGCCGCGCAGGCAACCGCCGGCGATTCAGAAGCGGGCGCGGCTTTGTTTGTCACGGACGCGAAAACGTTTTTAGGCAATCACGGTTTGATGGACGAGGTTTTCGGGCCGTCAACATTGGTGGTTGGCTGCGTTTCGCGCGCAGAAATGATCGCCGCTGCAAAAAAAATGGAAGGCCAGCTCACGGCGACAATTCACGCCACGCCTGATGAACTCGCCGCGGACCACGAATTCATTTCCCTGCTGGGGACGAAAGCCGGGCGGCTGGTGTTCAACGGATTTCCAACCGGCGTTGAAGTCTGCCACGCGATGACGCACGGGGGGCCGTTTCCCGCGACCTCGGACGGGCGTTCCACTTCCGTCGGCACGCGCGCCATCGAACGGTTTTTGCGCCCGGTGAGCTTTCAAAATTTCCCCGACTCGGAGTTGCCGGACGAATTGAAGGAATCAAACCCGTTGAAAATTTTCCGGCTGGTGGACGGCAAATGGTGTTGAACGAGCGCGTGGCTTTACGCTGCCACGCGCCCGTCGTTTTGTATCGAATCTTTATTGTTTGACGGATGCGCCGGCGATGCTCAACGAGAGATCAATGATGTCGGCCACCTTGTCTTCGAACTGGCCCTTCTGGATGTTGAAGTCATTCCGGTTGATGGTGAAATTCGCGCGGATGACCAGCAGGTCGCCCTTGAGGTTCGGCACACGCGCGCTCAACTTGTCTTTGAGGTAGGTGAGTCTGACCGGCGTGGTGATTTCCTTGGCCACGCCGTGCAACGAGAAAGTGCCGGTGACATCGGCGGTGATTGCGTCGCCCTCGGTCTTTACATTGGCGAGCGACTTCGCTTCAAACGTGATTTCCGGATACTTGGCGGCGTCGAGCCATTTGTCGCTGTGCATGTGTCCGTTCTGGATTGGATTTGGCACGGTCATTGACTCGCTGGCGACGACAATTTTTCCGGTCGTGGCTGACGGATTTTCCGGGTCAAAGCTCACGATGCCGCTGATGCCGCTCGCGCTGCCATTGACGGATTCCAGCGGCGCATCCAGTTTGAACACGACGTTGTTCACGCCTTTCGGGTCTTTGAAGTCGAACGTTTGCGGCGCGGCATAAGCGGCCGTGGCCACGCAGACAAGTGGAATGAGATGATTCAGTTTCATGGTTTGGTTTCAGTTTTTGGTTTGTGTTTGTTTTTGTTGCGAAAGAAAAATGAGGTTCCGGCCAGCAATCCGGCGGACAGCGCGGACGCGCCGAGAAAATCCACGCCCGGCAGGAATTTTTTCTCGTAGGAAATGCCTTCAATGCCGGTGACGGTGTCCAGCGTCTTCACCGGCACGCTGGTTTTGGTCCAGCCGCGGTTGGCGCCGGTGGTCAGCCAGGTTGTCCCGGCGGCCAGCAGCACCAGCACGGCCAGCAGTTGCAGAATCTTTTTCATGATTCAGTTCAGGTCGAACAACAGCACCTGCGACGGTTTCGTCGCGGAAATGTTTAGCACACTTTCCTTGCTCGCGCCAACGGCGTCGCCGCCGGTGAGTTTGGCGCCGTTCAAATCCACTTCGCCCTCGGCCACATGAACCCACGCGTGGCGGTTCTTCGCCGGCGAATGTGAAACCTGCTGTCCCGCCTCAAGCTTGGCGAGCCAGAGATCGGCGTCCTGATGAATCGCAATCGAACCGTCGCGTCCGGTCTTGCTCGTCATCAGATGCAGCCTGCCGGTTTGCGCGTCCTGCAATTTCTTTTCCGCGTAACGCGGCGTCACGCCCGTTTGGTCCGGTTGGATCCAGATTTGCAGCAGATGCACCGCCTCGTCCCTCGACGGATTGAATTCGCTGTGCCGCACGCCGCTGCCGGCGGACATGTATTGCAATTCGCCCGCGCGGATGACGCGGCCGTTGCCCATCGAATCCTTGTGCTCCAGCGCGCCGCGCAGGATGTAGGTGATGATCTCCATGTCGCGGTGCGGATGCGTGCCGAAGCCCATGCCGGGCATCACGAGATCGTCGTTGATCACGCGCAGGCTGCGGTAGCCCATCCATTGCGGGTCGTAATAATCCGCGAAGCTGAACGTGTGATAAGTGTCGAGCCAGCCATGTTTGGCGTGCCCCCGTTCGGTTGATTTTCTTAATGTCATCATGGCAACACTGTAACGACGAACCGCCGTTCCGTGAAATACCATGTTTCTTGCCTCACCATAATAAAAAGCTATGGCTGTCCGGCCAGATAAATTCAAATTAAACTTGACGCTCGGCTACCTCTTCTAAAAGGTGAAATGCGCAGCCTAAACGCTTAAAATGAAAAAGATGAATATGAATCCAACAAAAATTAACCTGAATTACTTGGCAGCAAATTGTCTCTCATTGCTATTGCTCGCCACGCTTTTTTGCTGCTCCGCGTTCTGCGGCGAGATTCATGACGCGGCCATGAATGGTGACTTGGAAAAGGTCAAGGCGCTGCTCAAAGGCGATCCTGCTCTGGTTTCCAGCAAAGACGAAAATGGTGCGACGCCTTTACACTTCGCGGCGTTAAAAGACCAAAAGACAGTGGTGGAATTCCTGCTGGCCAATAAGGCTGACATCAATGTCAAGAGCGACAAGGGCGTGACGCCCTTATACGCGGCGACGGTTATGGGGCACAAGGACATTGTGGAAGTGCTGCTGGCCGGCAACGCCGAGGTCAATATCAGTGACAAGATCGGCCAGACACCATTGCGTGTGGCGGAGGTTAGGGGCTACATGGACTTGGCGGAATTACTGCGCCAGCACGGTGGCTTGGATCACCCTCCAACCATTGACGATATTCTTGACGCCATCAAGAGTGATAACTTGGATAAAGTTAAGGCACTCCTCAAAGACGATCCTGATTTAGTTTACAGTGGAGACATTATATCTGGCATGACGCCATTGCACATGGCGGCATTTATGGGTTATAGAGAAATAGTGGAATCACTATTAGCCGACAAAGCTGATGTCAATGCTAAAGCCGTCAATGGTATGACCCCTTTGCATTATGCGGTGATGAAGGGCTATAAAGACGTGGTAGAATTGCTACTAGCCAACAAAGCCGATATCAATGCCAAGAACAACAATGGTGGGACACCTTTGCACTTGGCAGCGAACAAGGATGTCGCGGAATTGCTGCTGGCCAACAAGGCCGATGTCAATGCCAAGAACAACTATGGCGAGACGCCTTTGCATCTAGCGGCGAACAAAGACGTGGTGGAATTGCTACTAGCCAACAAAGCCGATGTCAATGCCAAGAACAACAATGGCGGGACGCCTTTGCACTTGGCAGCGAACAAGGATGTCGCGGAATTGCTGCTAGCCAACAAAGCCGATGTCAATGCCAGGAACAACAATGGCGAGACGCCTTTGCATCTAGCGGCGAACAAGGATGTGGTGGAATTACTGCTTGCCGACAAAGCTGATGTCAATGCCAAGGACAACAATGGCGAGACGCCTTTGCACTTGGCAGTAGCCAATGAAAACTGGGATGTGGCAGAATTGCTACGCCAGCACGGTGCTGCTAACCTACCACTAACGACAACAAAAACCGCGTTCGAGGAGATTCAAGCTTTGCTGGAAAACAAGACTGATGTCCAACAATTGCAACCCTTGCTGCCGCCAACCACCATCCAAGCAAGCGAGGTTGTAGTTACTAAAGATGTAATTACTTGGCAAAAGAATTGCGACGAAGGAAACTATGCGCCTGAACGATACACGGGCTTGCCGCTTGGAGAAAAAATCACTGGTCAGGGCATGGGCATTTATTGCATCAGTCGCACCAACGGTGGATATGTTGCTTCGACGAGCATATTTAGTTCAGATGGTAAAACATCTACACAAGGTAAATTGGTGAAAATCCGCACTATTAGAGTGAACGGCAATCCTAACAACGCTAACGCTTATATCTCACACGTTATGCTGTCCGGTTATGTATGCACACCAAGGGTTAGTTCAATTGGCAAACTCAAACTTGATCTTTCAGGAACATCGAAAATTACAGACAGCCCTGACTTTAGCTTTGAGTCTTTCAAGAATTCTCCGTTTGTTATCCCATTTAGCAACGGCTACGCGGTCAACATATTCTTGCAAGAGGTCAACGACGATGGAGTTCTTTTAACTGCAAACCGCTATTATGTTTCAGATGAAGGAAAACGATTGTATGGTCGTCTGGTTAGAAGTCATTTCGGTAAATTGGAGGAGATAATCATTGGCAATAATCATTATTAAAATCAATGCCAATAAAAAGTCAGCCCCGATTGATTATTGACACAATTCTTCCGCGCCGCCGCGCAAAAATCCATTTGCAATTCTTTGCGCCTTTGCGTTGGAGAGTTTAAGGCCGGAGCATGGACATGAAACCGCCTATTGAAGCCCGAATGTTGAACAATTCGTCTCCGCCCCAGCTTCGCCCTTGTCAAAATTCCTTGCGTGAGCGAGACTTGCCCCATGAATACGACGGTGAACGCCATTTACGAACACGGCAAACTGACTTTGCCGCAGCCGCTCGCGCTCCCGGAAAAATCGCACGTCCGCGTGACCATTGAGTCGGATGACGCGGCGCGTGGCGCGGCCAGTCTAGAAAACACCTTTGCAAAATGGCGCGGGCGCGGGCAACTGCCCGCCGGCAAAAACGCGGACGATTATCTCCGCCTGATGCGCGATGGCAACGGCAATTGACAGTTCGGTGCTGCTGGATGTGCTGCTGGCGGACAAGGCGCACGCGGAATCTTCCGAGGCGGCTTTGCGGGCGGCGGCAGAAGGCGGTCTGCTGGTCTGCGAGGTGGTCGTGGCGGAAATTGCGCCGGTGTTGCCGGATGGCTCAATCCAGGAATTTCTTTCCGACTGGCGCATACAGTTCGTGCCGTCGTCCGTCGAAAGCGCGGCATTGGCCGGCGCAATGTTCCGGCGGTATCTGGAGCGCGGCGGCAAACGCGGGCGGGTCGTGCCGGATTTTCTCATCGCGGCGCACGCACAGATTCACGCCGGCAGCCTGCTGGCGCGCGACCGTGGTTATTACCGGGATTATTTTCAAGGATTGAATTTGGTCGAGCCGCGCTGATTAGCGCATAATTTCCGGCATGGAATTGCGCCACCTCCGTTATTTCGTCGCCGTTGCGGAAGCGGAAAATGTTTCGCGCGCCGCGCTGAAGCTGCACGTCTCGCAACCGGGCTTGAGCCGGCAAATCCGCGACCTCGAGGACGAAATCGGATTTCAATTGTTCGAGCGTAGCGCGAAATCGTTGCGGCTGACCGGCGCGGGAAAAGTTTTTTTGACGGAAGCGTGCGCCGTGCTCCGGCGCGCGGACGAGGCGGTGAAAACGGCGCGCGCCGTGGCCACCGGCGGCAGCGGCGAGATTCACGTCGGCTACGCGCCGTCGCTCACGGTGCAGATTTTGCCGCAGGCGTTGCGGACGTTTCAGGGAAAATTCCCGAACGTGCGCGTCGCGCTGCACGATTTGTCCACGGAAGAAATGCTGTCGCAGTTGCGCGAGGGGAAATTGTCGGTCGCGCTCATGGTGCGCCCGCCGCGCAAAATGTCGGCGGGAATTGTGTTTGAGGAATTGGCGCGTTATCCGTTGGGCGTGGCCGTCGCGCCGAAACATCCGCTGGCGAAATCCAAATCCGTCGCGCTGGCGCAGATCGCGCGCGAGCCGCTGATCGCCTACAGCCGGAAGGATTATCCCGAATACCACGCGATGCTGGAAAAACTTTTCGCGCCGGTCGGACGTGTGCCACGCATCGCCGAGGAACACGACGGCATCACCAGCGTCATCGCGGCGGTCGAGGCCGGGCGCGGGTTTGCGCTCGTGCCGAGTTGCGTCGCGTGCATGGCCGGGCCGCGCCTGAAAATCATCCCGCTGAATCCGGCGGGCCAGCCGGTTCCCGTCGGCGCGGCCTGGCGGAAGGAATCGGAAACGGACTTGGTGAAAAATTTTATCGCGGCGGCCAGGCCGGAGTTGCAGAAGAAATAAAAATCGCAACCACGGAAAAACACCGGGCGGCCTTCAGCCGAATCCCACGCGTGCAGGAAGCCTGCCCTGCACGTGCTTCGTTTTTCCGTGGGCAGGAGAATTTGCGTTCGGGGCCGCCTCAAGCCGGGGACCCGCGTTCCACATCCCGCAGACCGCAGACCGAACCCTGTTCGTCCCTCTCCAATTCCAACGACGGCATTTGCCGGACAAAGGCGTGTCGCAATTTTTTGAACGCCCGTGTCTCAATGTCATGCACTCGCTGCCGGCTCAATCCAAGAATTTCGCCCACTTCATCCAGCGTGCGAACGGTATTTTCCGCCGTCCGGGACCGCCGGAACGGCCTCGGTTTGTTTTCCGCCGTGTTCCGCTCGGAATGATTCGAGTTATTCATGTCTTTAACAAAAGCAAATCCCGGGCCGCCGGCGGATTCCATGTTTGCCCGGCCAAACGGCTTTTGCGTGGCGGAAATGAAAAAAGCCGGTGAAACCGGAATTATGCCTTTGACAAACTTTTCGGGTGGTAGGGACGCCGCGCTGCGGCGTCCCCGTCCGGCAGGACGGAACGAACGTGGTAAAAGCTCCTTTTTTCCGTCGCCTAACGCTGCGCTCGGCGACGGGGACAGCGCAGCGCGCTATCCCTACCTTGATAGTTTGTGAACGGCATAATCCCGGGTGAAACCGCTTTCAGTTTGCGGTTTTGTCATCCCCGGTTAACTTGAAGGCAAAAGTTGGCGCAAATGAAGTTCCATTTCTGGCTGATTATGCTCCTGGCCGGCATGGCTGCCCGTTCGCAAACGCCGCCGGGCGATTCTACAAAGTTTTGGAATAATAAATTGGCCGGCGCTTTTCCCGCCCGTATGACTGGATTTTTCCGCTTCGGCTGAAAGAAAAACCGGAGAAACTGTGACAGTTTCCCCGGTCGGTACTCCCAAGTTTTCGCTTGAAGATGATCCGGTTTATTGCGCCTGCAACAGGATGAACAACTCCGGCAAAGCCGGATTCACCGTGATGGAGAAGTTGTTCAGATTGCCGTTGCCGTCAAACGTGGTGCTCGCATTGGTCGTCCAACTGCTCAAGGGCAGCGCCACGTTCGTGGACGTGAGAATGTTCACCGGGCTGTTCACCGGGCCATTGGTGGCACTGAGGACGATGGTGCCGCCCGACAGTCCGCTGAAATTCACGCTGCTGATGGCGGGCGGGGCCGGAGACACCACCGAGATGGTGCCGTTCACCGCCAGATTGGCGAGGTTCCACTGGGCGTTGCCCGGAAGCGCCGGGAGAACCATGGTGTCGGGGTCAAACGACCCGCTGTAGTTCGTGGTTCCGCTGACAAACAGCCTGAACGTGTCGCCAACCTGCAACGCCGCGCCGATGTTGGTCACAATCAGCGTGGGCGGGCCGAACCCATTGCCGTAGCTGATGGAATTGGAAGCCACGATCTGGTCGCTATTGGGGCTGTTGGCACGGTTCAGCTTCATCCATACAACGCAGGAACTTTCAAAGAGGGCATTGCTCGTCGCGGTGAGGGTCCCGGTGTTGCCGCTGAAGCCATCGCCGGGCGCGACATCGCCGTCGTAGGCATCAAGGCCGCCACGGATGGTTCCCCGCCCTTCCAGAAGCTGCAGGATGCTCTGTTCGCCCAACACCAGCGTGCCGTCGCTGCGGCCGGAGACATCCAGCACCGTGCCGGAGCCGACATTGATGGTTGTGCTGCCGCCAATCGAGCCGTTGCTGCTGTTGGTCGGATTGTAGGTCAAGGCCAGCACACCGCTGTTGATGGTGGTCGGGCCGCTGTATGTGTTCACACCTTGCAATGTCAAAGTGCCCGTGCCGATTTTTGTGATCGCCGATTTTTCATTCGAAGCATTATCTTTAATTATCCCGGAAAAAACGGTGCTCAAATTGTTGTTGCCGATGTTCCATGTGGTCAGGGTGACGCCGGAACTCGTCGAGTCCTGTCCCACTACCGATGTGCCAGAACCGCCTTGAAGCGCTCCCAAATTCATTTGGCCGCCTGAGTCGCCATTCCGGTCAGTCAGGCTGGCGCTGCCTGTTCCAAGATCAAAAGTGGCGTTGGTGCTGCCGAACATGGTGTTGCCGCCGCCGCTGTTGAAACGGAATTGAGAACCGTTGGGCGACACCAGTAAAATCGTGCCGGTGAACGGATCCAAACTGCCGTTGACCGTGTAAATAACCGTGTTGCTCACGAGAACGACGCCACTGCCCGACCAGACGCCATTACCGAGGGAATTCGCGCCGCTGCTTGAAGTGGCGATAATCATATTCGTCGTCCCGGCGGTGAAATTAAACGGGTTGGCTACCGTGATGCCGGTGCTGGGCGGGTAAGCGAACGTGCCGTTGGTGAAGGTGATGGCTCCGCTGCTGATACTGGCCACGTTATTGATCTGGATGGTTCCGCCACCGATGGTTGTGCTTCCGGTGTAGGTATTGGCGTTGGGGAGACTCAGGGTGCCGTTGCCTACTTTGGTCAGGGCGCCGTTCCCCGTCAGGCTTCCGTTCAACGTCAAGGCCGCGCCGCCAGCCACACCAATCACACCGACCGTGTTGGTCAGCGTGATGCCATGATCGGTGGCCGTGGTGGCGCCGGAGTAACTCAACGTGCCGCCGTTGAGTATGAGGTTGCCGGGATCGGACGAGGCGGCGCCAATACCGCTAGGACTGCCGCTGTTGGCGATGGTGGTCGTGGCCAGCACGCCATTGTTCACAACCGTCGGGCCGGTGTAGGTGTTCGTGGTCAAAACCGTCAACGTGCCGTTGCTCACGGTCAGGCTGCCCGCGCCGCCAATCGAACCGGTGCCGGTGAAGGTGTAACTGGACACGGTGTTGACCGTGATCGAACCGGGCGTCACGGTGCTCACTATGTTGACCAGCGGATTGGCCGCTCCCAGATCGCTGAACAGGGCGTTGTCGCCCGGCACAAAGATGTCCAGCAGGCCGGTGCCGTTGTTCAGCCAGTTGGTTGTGATTTCCGTATCCCAATTATTGGCGATGGCATTGCCCAGCCAGGTCACGTTCGTGGGATTGCGAACACTGCCTTGCGCGACGAAATAAATGGTCTGGGCCGCCGGGTTGTTGGACAGCGTGCCGGTCGCGCCGCTCACCGAGAAATTGGCCGTGCTGCCGCTGAAGGTGCCGCCGGCGTAGGAAATGAGAGGATACACGCCGCCGCTTTGAACCGATCCGTTGATCAGAATCGGGTTCGAGCCGCTGACCGTCAGGGTGCCGGGCACGCTGATTAAATCATTCGGTCCCGACACATTGGTCGTAAGATTGAACTCATTGTTGGCACCGCCGTTTTCCGTCAGGCCGTTCGTGAATGTCAGCGTGCCGGCCACCGCATTGCTGCCGGGATAAATGATGGAGCCGGACGCCGCCGTCACCAGGCCCGTCACCGTGCCGAAACCCTTGAGCGTCTGGCTGCCGGTCAGCGTGAAACCGCCGCCCACCTGCGACACATCGAAGGTTGTATTGCTGCCGACAATGATGCCGGGACTGGAGATTGAACCGGCCGCGCCGAGCGCCAGCGTGCCGCCGTTGATCAGTGTGCTGCCGGAATAGTTGTTGGCCGCGCCGAGCGTCAGCGTGCCGCCGCCCGTTTTATTCAACAATGACGAGCCGGTCAATATTCCGTTTAAAGTGATGTTAAACGCATTACTATTTACATCCGCCGCCTGGAAGGTCATGGCGTTTACCAAAGTCATGGGCAGGGATGAAGACCAGTTCGTCGTGGCGCCAACCGTCGCCGAGGCGAGCCGGACGCTTTCGGTGTAAGTTGGAGAATTGTTGCCCGACACGATGCCGCCTGTGCCGAGATAAAGCGTGGCGTTGGTCAGACTCAAGAGATCCGTTCCGCTGGTTTGAGTGGCATCACCCAAAGTGATCGTGTTGGCGCTGACCACGCCGGAGCGGATCAGGAATTCGGCTTCGGCCCCCGCAAAAACGCCGCCGATTTGAATGCCCGCCCCGGCCGTATCAGTGCTGGTGAACACGCCGCCGTTGACATCGAGAATGCTCCACCGGGTGGCGTTGTTGATCGTGACGGTGGTCGTTCCCGCAACATTGACCGCCCCTCTGTCCATGCGCATTGACGCGCTGGAATTTGCGCCGCTGGGAGTGCCGATGCCCAGGGTGTTGGTGATGTTCATGGTGGCTCCGTTGACATAGACGCCCAAGCTGGTAGCCTGCCCCGTCGCCGGTTGCGTGGTGAATGACAGGCTGGTGCGTCCGGCGGTAAAGCTGCTGGCATTCAAGGTTCCGCCGGTGAGATCCATATAATTGGCGTTGTTCCCGTTGTCGGCGCTGAATGAGACGTTGCCGGAGAACGAAGCGGTGCCGCCGGAAAGCAGAAATCCCAGGCTGGAATTCGCGGTATTCATCGTCAGGGTGGTTCCCGCCAGCAGTCCGCCGCTGACCGTCAACATGGAGTTGCCGCCCGAATTGATCGTCGTTCCGCCGGAATAATTGTTGGTGCCATCCAGGATCAGCGATCCGCCGCTGACCATCAAGGCCATCGTCGAGGTTCCCGGCCCCAGCACGTCCTGAATCATCCCGCCGAAAGTTGTTGCTGTGCCGCCGTTGGTGTATGTCAGGACTGACGGGGTCGAGCTGCTGTTGCCGATGATCTGGCCGGTGCCAACCGCGCCGCCGCCCAACGACAGCCCGGCGACCTGTTGACTGTTACCGTCCAGGTCGAGCGCGCCCGCCGTCCCGCTGCCGCCCAGGATGATCGTGGTGCCAACCGGCAGCGTGTTGAAGTTGGCCAGTTGCAGCGTGCCGTTGGCGATGGTCGTGCTGCCGCCGTAGGTGCTCACGTTGCCGAAGGTTTCCGTGCCGCCGCCTTTCTTGGCCAGATTCAGCGTGCCGCTCGAATTTTGGATGAAGCCGTTAAACGTCCCGCTGTCGCCATTGCCGCCAATGGTCAGAGTGGGTGTGCCGCCCGAGACTGTGTCCACGGTGCCGTTGCCCGACAAGCCGTTGATGGTGTCGCTGAAACCGGCCAGATCCAGAGTGCCGCTGGCGTTGATGGTGACATCTCCCGCGACCGCACCGCCCGGAACCGCATTGGCCGCGCCAAGCCGGAGCGTTCCCGAAGTGATGGTGGTGCCGCCGGAATAGGTGTTCGCCGCCGACAAAATTTGCGTGCCGCTGTTTTGCATTGTCACCGTGCCGCTTCCGCCAATGGCAGCGGCGTTGTTTCCAGTGTCCGACCGGTTGAAGACCAGGGCGGTGTTATTCAACACCGGCCCGGTTCCAATCGCCCCGCCGTTGTCCAGTTCCACCGTTCCGGCGTTGATCACCGTCCCGCCGCTGTAAGTGTTGGCGGTCTGGACATGCAATGTCCCGGTGCTGTTGTTCGTCAGGTTGCCGGCATTGATGTAGCCGCTGCCGCTGAAGGTGTAACTGGAGATTCCGTTGACCGTGGTGGAGGACGGCGAAACGACGGCGTTGAGAACCGGCTGGTTGGCCGCACCGCTGTCGTCGAAGGTGACATAGTAGCCCGAGACGAAGTAATCAGCCGCGTGTGTCACCGTGTTGCTCCAGTCGGTGTTGCCCGTGTTGTTATCCCATGAATTGGCCCCGCCATCTCCCTGCCAGACCAAATTGTGCAGATTGCCCTGCACCAGCAGGTTCACTCCCGTGGGCGTCGCTTGCAGGCTGGCGGTCAGCACTCCGAGCGAACCATTCAAAACCAGGTTCAAATTGTTAGTGCCGCCGCTCACGCTACCGGCACCCGAAATCAACGGATAAGTCCCAACGCCCAGGACACTGAAGTTGATCTGGATGGTGGTCGTCCCGTTCAAGTGCAAAGCACCGCCGTTGAGCGCAATCGTGCTGCCGCCCGCCGGAGTGGATCCCAGATTGAACACGTTCGATCCTCCGTTCATCAGCGAAAGATTCCCGTTCAGGGTGAATGTGCTGCCAGTGGGAACGCTCACCGTGCCGTTGTTGGTCAGATTTCCGTTGAAGTCCGGGCCGGAGCCGGTCGTGTGACCCGCAGTAAAGACATAGCCGGAACCGAGCGTATAGCTGCCGGGCGTCGAAGCTGAAACATCAAACAAGGCGCCCGAGGCAATGGTCACGCTTTGCGTGGAACTGATTGAATTGCCCGAACCCACAACCAAGCTGCCGGCATTGACGGTCGTTGACCCCGCGTAAGTCTCATTCGCGCTGATGGTCAGCGTCCCCGGTCCGCTCTCGACCAGCGAACCGCTGCCGGAAACAGGGGTGGCCAGTGTCTGGGCGGTTGGATTGGCGACCGCCAGCGTGGCGTTGTCCGTGATGGTTCCCGGAAGCGCGCCATCGGTGGTCGCGCCGTCACCCAATTGGAGTGTTCCCCCGCTGATGGTCGTGCCGCCAATGGAGGTGTTGGTTCCAGCCAAGATCAGCGTCCCCGGGCCGCTCTCGATAAACGAGCCGCCGAGAATGTTGGTCGCAGCAATGGTCTGGCTGTTGGGATTGGCCACCGTCAACGTGCCGTTGTTGGTGATGTAGCCCGCCACGACGCCATTATTGGTGACTCCGTCGCCCAATTGAAGTGTGCTGCCGGTTCCGATGGTGGTGTTGCCGGTATAAGTGTTGGTGTTGGCGAGCGCCAAAATGCCCGCGTTGGTCACCAGCAAACTTCCGGCGCCGCTCAAAACGCCCCTCAAAGTTATTGTGTGTCCATTTCCACCCAGGTCAGCCGGACTGAAGGTGAATGTGCCGCCGGTGAGTTTCATTGCCGCAGAGCCGGTCCAATTCGTGGTCGCCCCAAAGATTCCCCCATTATTCAAGGAGGTGTTCAACGTGACCGCACCATTCGAAACAATGCCCTGACTACCTACATAGATGGAAGCCGCATTGGTAAAATATACAATACCGGCATTGGCACCGCTTCCAAACTGAAATCCACCGACCATATTCATTCCTCCAATGACACCATAAACAGTGTCTCCGCCTCCGGACGGATTCATGACCACCAGATTTGGATCCGGAGTTATGAAAAATCCGCCCGCCTGAACAAACCGCGCCGGGCGGGTTACGGTCGAATTTTTGAGGGTAAGAGTGCCCGTATTAGTCACGGTTCCTCCCACCAAATACATGATTCCGTGGGCATTATTTCCGACTGAGATGCTGGTCGTGTTGACAAATCCATTGCTGATTACCAGTCCATCCGTGCCAAGTGTGGGAGGTGCACTGTTTCCGCCCGGACTTCGTTGCGCCGAAAACGCACCCAAATTATTTGTGCCACCGGCGATAACCAGGCGGCAACTGGTGCCGATGCTTTCATTTCCAGGATTCAAATCCACAGCGGCGGCAGTAAGAGCGCCTCCATTGTTGGTCATGCTTCCAAATGCGCTTACCGTGGCGCTGCCTGTGCCGCCCGCAATACCGCATCCAATTATCAGAGTTCCGCTGAGAGTCACAGAACTTCCAGCGGTCATTGAGACAATCGAATTGGAACAAAACGCCAGATTGCCGGTCACATTGACCACCGCTCCGGTGTTAACAAACAATTTTCCGTTCGACGGCCCACTCCCTGGATTGAGCATGATAATCCCCGTAGCATTAAATCCATTGGTGTTGACGTTTAGAACACCATTATTGGTGAGCGTCGCGAAACCGGACGCTGACATCGGCAAATTGTAGTTCGCAGTGATGCCTTGACCAATGAAGGCATTGGTGCCGACCCCAGGCACCACCAGCGTATTCCAGTTGGCTGCCGTGTTCCATTCGCCGCCCGAAGCGCCGGTCCATGTGGCGACCTGCGCCCGACTGGTTGATAAATTGAGGGCAAACAATACGCTGCAAAGAGACAGCGTTTGGAGAAGTTTTTGAGTGCGCATAAATATTTTCTTTTTTCTGGGTTTGGTTGGGCTTTGGGTTGGATTAAAAAACAGGCTCGGCGGATCAGTTCAGGAAATTGATTGCGTCAACATGCCACAAAAGTTTAACCGGGGCAATGTTTTCGGCTGTTGTAAAAATGCACCGGGCTTTGATAATTCGGCACTCGCTTTTGCCGGCGGCGAAAATTGTGAAGCCGCTAACTCTTCGCCGGCGTTTCCGCCCGGCGCGCCAGCAGCCACAGCAAATCGGACAGGCGGTTCAGATAAATCACAATCTCCGCGTTCACTGGGCCGCCGGTTTCCTTCAAGGCGCACACGCGCCGTTCCGCGCGGCGGCAGATGGTCCGCGCCACGTCCAGCGCGGCGGAATTTTCCGTCGCGCCGGGCGTCGCCCAGCCTTTGAAACTGATGTCCTGCGATTCGATTTCTTTCACCGGCGCGTCCAGCTTCGCCGTCAGTGCCGGCGTGACCAGCGAATAGCCGTCCTTCACGTAGCGCGTCAGATCTTCGGGTTGAACACATAGCTCGCCCATCAACACCACCAGGTCCTTTTGGATCGAAAATAAATTTTCAGAAACAAAACTTTCCGTCGCGCCGGCGCGTGCCAGGCCGAGCGCGGCATTCAATTCGTCCACGGTGCCGTAGGCCTCGACGCGCGGGTGGTGTTTGGGAACGCGCCGATTATACATCAACGCCGTCGTTCCACCATCGCCAGTTTTGGTTACAATGCTCATGCAAACCTTGAAATCGTCTTCATCCTCATCCCCGGAAATCACTTCGCGTTTTTAACATTGGAAATTTTGTTTGTGCCGGTCGCGGCCGGCGCGGCCGGCGGCGCGGTCAATTTCTGGTATGCCAGGATCCCCTTCACCATCGCCTGCGCCATTTGCCGCCTCCAGGCCGCGTCATAAATTTTTTTGCCTTCCACCGGATTGGTCATGTAGCCGCCTTCGATCAAAATCGCCGGCATGGTCGCGTCGCGCAGCACGGCGAACCGCGCCCGCCGCACGCCACGATCGGTGACGCCCAGATTTTTTACGAGCGACTTTTCCATTTGATATGCGAGCAGCAGGCTTTTTTGTTCGACGCGGTTTGCCGGGGTCGCGCCATCGTCCGCCCCTTCCCCCTGCGCGTTCGATGAAGCCGCGCCGACGGGCGTGATGCAATAGGTCTCCGGCCCTTCCACGCTTTTTGGATCCGCCTGAAACGCGTTGAAATGCAGGCTGACAAACAAATCCGCGCCGCGCCGGTTCGCCACCGCCGGGCGCGCGGGCAGCGGGACAAAGGTGTCGGTCATCCGCGTCAGGATGACATTGAATCCGGCGCGCTTGAGCTGGTTGCGCAACTCCAGCGCCAGCGCCAGCGTGTAGGTTTTTTCATTGTGCCCAAAAAAGACGCCGCCGACACGGTTGCCGGTGTCCTTGCCGCCGTGGCCGGGGTCGAGGCAGATCGTCGTGATTTTTTTCGCGGATGGTTTCTGCGGAAAAACCAGCGGGCGGACCGCCGTGTCCAAATCCATCTGTGCGATGAGCGGAACACCCTTTGCGTTCGCCACCGGAAAAGACAGCCGCACATTCACGCCGTTGATTTCCGCGTCATGCGAATCCACGTCAAACACCAGCCGCGTCGTGCGGTTGGTCAAAACGATTTCATCGCCGCGATTGAGGGTGAAACCGTAGAAGCCGTTCCCGCGCGCCCAATCCGCGAGCGGCACATAGTTCTGGCCGTTGATGGAAGCCGCCTGGGCCGGTTTCACGCAGAACGCGAAACCCGACGCCGCCAGCAATGCAAAAAAAAATTTCATGGCGGCGTAAATTGCCCGCCCAGGCCTCCGGATTCAAGGGAAATGCAACCGGCTCCGGCTTCAATGCGAATGTTGCGAGAGCGCCGCGGCAAAGCCGAACATGAAAAATATGATGATCGCAGCGACGCTAAGGATCAGCAGGATCGTCCCGATGATGCCGCAGATTTTCCCCGCGTTGGTGGTGCCGCGGCCGCTGGGATCCATGGTGCCGGCGTCCATTTCCTTGAGGTCGGTGGAGCCGAGCACCCAGGCCACGATGGCCAGCGGGCCACAAATGATCAGGCCGAGAATGCCAAGAACGAGAACAAGCGTGCCACGATGTGGTTTCATAATTTTTTGGGGTTACGAGTCGGCTTTTTGTAGAAATTTTCGCGCGCCGGCGCAAGTTTATTTTTCAAAAAGGAAATTCAATGGCTGGAAAGCAAAGAAGCAATCAGGCCAAAGATGAACATGATTGCGGCAATGCTGAAAATGATAATCGTCAAAACAGTCGAAATCATCCCGCAGATTTTTCCGACTTCCGTGCTGCTGCGCCCGTTCGGGTCCATCAAACCCGCGTCCATCGCCTTCAAATCGTCCGCGCCAAAAATCCAGGCGAGAATTCCAAGCGGCATGCAGACGACGAGACTCAAAATGCCGAGAATGAGAATCAGTTGACTGCGATGTGGTTTGAGCGACGAAGGATTTTGCACGCGGTTGGATGTAAAAGATTGATTTCTAATAAAAAGATTCGTTCAATCCCGCAAGCTTTTTCAAATGAACATCCACGAATACCAAGCCAAGGAGCTGCTTGCCAGATACGGCGTCGCCGTCCCGCTCGAAATCCCCGCCAAATCGCTCGCCGAAGTGCGGCCCGCGGCGGATAAAATTGTCGCCAGCGGCAGTTCGCGCGTCGTCGTCAAATCGCAAATCCACGCGGGCGGACGTGGCAAGGGAACTTTCAAGAGCGGTTTTCAAGGCGGCGTGAAGGTCGCGGCGTCCGTGGACGAAGCGGTTGGCTTCGCCGAAAAAATGCTGGGCAATGTGCTCGTCACCAAACAGACCGGCGCGGACGGGCGCAAGGTGCAGACGCTGTTGCTTGCAGCGGGCGCGAAGGTCAAAAAAGAATTTTATCTCGCTGTGCTGCTCGACCGCGCGAATTCGCGTCCGCTCATCATGGCCAGCACCGAGGGCGGCATGGACATCGAGGAAGTCGCCGAAAAACATCCCGAAAAGATTTTGAAGGAATCCATTGATCCGGCGGTCGGCATCATGCCCTTTCAGGCGCGCAAAATTGCCGCCGCGCTCGGTCTCAAAGGCGATTTGTTCAACGCGGGGGTGAAGCTTATCACGGGCGTCTACAATACCTGGTGGGAATGTGACGCGGCGATGGTGGAACTGAATCCGCTCGCAGTTGTTGAATTGGGGAGCGCAGCCGTCCCGGCTGCCGTGACGGGCGTCGCGCCCGTCACATCGCCCGCACCCAAAGCGTCCGGCGCGACGCCGGACGCCGCACGCGAGACGCGTGCGCTCCCACAAGAAATTCTCGTCGCACTCGACGCAAAAATTTCCTTGGACGACAACGCGCTCTATCGCCACAAGGACATTTTGGAGATGCGCGACTTGAACGAGGAGGCGCCGCTGGAGATCGAGGCGAGCAAATTCAATCTCAATTACATCAAGCTCGACGGCAGCATCGCGTGCCTCGTCAACGGCCCGGGCCTGGCGATGGCGACGATGGACATCATCCAGCATTTCGGCGGCAGCCCGGCGAACTTCCTCGACGTCGGCGGCGGCGCGAGCAAGGAGCAGGTCACGGCGGCGTTCAAGATCATTTTGAGCGACCCGAATGTGAAGGGCATCCTCGTGAACATTTTCGGCGGCATCATGGATTGCAACGTCATCGCCACCGGCATCGTCGCGGCGGTGAAGGAAACGCATTTGAAAATTCCGCTCGTTGTCCGGCTCGAAGGCAACAACGTGCTTGCCGGCAAAAAAACTCTGGCCGAATCCGGCGTCGCCATCATCACCGGCGATTCGATGGCCGACGCGGCGCAGAAGGTTGTCAAAGCCGTGGGCAAATGATAAAATGGAAACGTGAAAAATCGCATGGGAACATTTTATACAAGCTGTCGCGTGGAAAATCAGGTTGACCGGAAGCGGTCGGCTGACGTCCCAAAGTTGCTCGTGGACACTGGCGCGGAGTTCACCTGGATAAACTCCGAGACGCTGAAGAACATCGGCGTCAAGCGCGAGAAAAAAGACTACACGTTTGTCATGGCCAATGGCCAGCAAATCACCCGCGCCGTTGGTTTCGCGATCATTCGGGTCGGTGACACGCTCACGACGGATGAAGTCGTCTTCGGCGAGCCTGGCGATCTGGAAATCCTCGGCGCGCGGTCGCTGGAAGGAATGAATCTGCGCGTGGATTCTCTCGCGAAGAAACTCGTGGCTGGCGGGCCGATTTTGGCGGCGGCGCAGAAAGTTGTGAAGGCGGTTGGGAAATAAATTTGTTTAGCCGTCTGGTTTTTGGTTCTATTTAATTATGCCGGTGAAGTGTGAATCATCTGTTCCGCAATTGGAGTTGGAAGTCCGACACCAAAATGGAATGGTGCATCCACTTGATTCTGCTGACGGGATTCAACTGCACTACGAGAACCGATTTGGAAAACTCTTTTTTGGAGACTCTCTCACTTGGCTGACGGGTTTGAAATCGGAAACGGTTGACCTTGTTTTTGCCGATCCTCCTTACAACATTAAAAAAGCTGACTGGGACAATTTTGAAAGCAATGACCATTACGTTGCATGGTCGCGTGATTGGCTGGAGCAAGCGGCGCGGGTCTTGAAAAAAAACGGCACGCTGTATATTTGCGGGTTTTCAGAAATTTTGGCGGATGTCAAAGTGGCGGCGACGCCGTTCTTCAAAGGCTGCCGTTGGATTGTCTGGCACTATAAAAATAAGGCGAACCTCGGCGGCGATTGGGGGCGTTCACACGAAAGCATCGTTCATTTTCGCAAGGGCAAGGATTTCACTTTCAACATTGATGAGGTTCGGATTCCTTACGGCGCGCACACGTTAAAATATCCCAGCCATCCGCAAGCGGAGACGAGCAATTTTGGGAAAAATGGGAACGGCAAACTCCGGGAGAACTGGATTCCGAATCCGAAAGGCGCAAAGCCAAAGGATGTACTGGACATTCCTACCACTTGCAACGGCATGGGTGAAAAAACTCCGCATCCGACGCAGAAGCCGGAAGAACTGCTCCGTAAAATAATTCTCGCCTCGTCGAACACCGGCGACTTGGTGGCTGACCCTTTTTCCGGTTCGGGCACAACTTCGGTGGTCGCCGAACAGCTTGGCCGCCGCTGGCTGGCCTGCGATTGCAACCGGCAATACAACGAGTGGGCCATCAAACGTCTGGATTGCGTGGTTCGCCGTTCGGAAGCGGAGTGGATTCGTTTTGATGCGGAAACTGCGCAGCGGAGGGAGAGCATCAGATGAAACTGGATGGCTTGGTCAAAACAGCTGCGAACAAGGAAAATTTCACCGAGTTGCCGCACTATGTTGAATTCTGCCTGGAATTTTTGGATTTCATCGGCACGCCGGGAGCAATTCAGGCCGAAATCGTTTCGCGAAATGAAACGTATTACCGCTTCATCCAGTTCAAGAACGCGGAGTTCAGCATTTCAAGGCCACTGAATTCAAACCTGCTCTACGCCAGCAAAGAAGCAAAGGCTGCGCTTAAAAAATTTCCAAAGATTCTGGATGCGGTTAAAACCAGCGACACACCGGCCAATCGCGAGATTGTCAACCGCTCGGTTTATACGATCCAGCAATCCATCGGCGCGGCGCTGGATGCGCTGCCAGCGGGAAAATCCAACACCGCGCGAAAAATAAACGGCGATTTGTTTGAGCGTTTCATCCGGCTGTTGTTGCTTCGCGTTGGCATTGAATGCACGTCCGGCGTGGTGAAAGTGCCGGTGAAGGTGGACGGAGAAGACGAATTCATGATGCGTTATCAGCATGATCTCATCATAAATTCTGGCGAGTTGGTAAAAATTATCGGCTCGGTAAAAACCAGCAGCAAAGACCGATTGGACAAAATTTTTGTGGATAAATTCCTGCTCGCAAAACTTACCGGCAAAGATGTTCCACATATCGCCATTTTTCTAAACGATGTGCAGCGAAAAGGGAAAAATCCAAAAGAGTATGGAGTTGGCGCGACGTTTCTGCCGGGACATTTCAAAGGCTACACGGTCAAATTGAATCCACTGGACGGCGTTTATTATTTCGACATCCGGCCAAACATGCTCACGGAAAAAATTCTCAAAGATCACATCCGAACGTTTGACCATTTTCTGTTTAAAGAATTGTGGGGATTTCTCAAACGCGAGGCAGTCATCGCAAAGGTTGAATCCAAAAAGAGTTGAGTCTGGCGATGATTAAAATTTAACATCCCGTTCTGGTTATGATCACCGAGATCGCATTCACCGGCACGCCGGTCACGGACATCAAGCGCGCGCGCGAATTTTATGAAGGCGTGCTCGGCCTCAAACCGGCGATGGAATCCGCCGGCGGCCTGTGGGTCGAATACGAAATCGGCAACGGCACATTTGCCATCGGCTGCTACGGCGACCAATGGAAGCCGTCCAAGGACGGAACCGGCGTCGCATTTGAAGTGGATGATTTTGACGCGGAGATCGCGCGCCTGAAATCGCTCGGCGTGAAATTTTCTTTGGAACCGATGCCCACGTCGATCTGTCATTTCGCCATCATCTGTGATCCCGACGGCAATAATATTTTCATCCACAAACGCAAGGCGAAGTGATTTGATTGAAAATCAACTGGCAAAGTTTAGTTTAATTGCATGATTGACGAGGAAACATTGGCGCAGATGAACGGCAAATATGTTTGCCCGCCGGATGCTGGGCCAGCATGGCGCGCGGCGATGGAATATGGTTTCGATATGTCGTTGATTGAAGAGTCGCTCAAGTTGACGCCGGAGCAACGGCTGGCGGAACATCAGCAAGTCATTGATTTTTTGATCGAACTGCAGGAGTCAGGCCAATCTCATGCCGCAAAATGACCAGGCTTTGCTGATGCGGCTCAAAGACGGCGGACTTGAATTCGTTGTCATCGGCGGAGTGTGTGTGGTTTATCACGGCGTGCCGGTTGCCACGTTTGACTTGGACATCTGCTGCCCGTTTGGCGAGGCAAATGTCCGGCGCATCGAATCGGCAGTCAAGGATTTGAACCCGGTTCATCGTCTGACCGCAAACCGATTGCCGCTGGAACAAACGCGAAGTTCTTTTGCGAGCTTGAAAAATTTGTATTTGCAGACGGATTTAGGAAAACTGGATTGCTTGAGCGAAGTCGCGGGCATCGGCAATTATCAAGAAGTTTTGAAGCAATCCATTTCGCACAGCATGTCCTTCGGTGAATTTAGAATGTTGAATCTGGATGCGCTCATCGCTGCAAAATCCGCCGCTGGGCGCGAAAAAGATTTGGAAGCCGTCAGGCTGCTTCGCGCCGTCAAAGAAAGAAAGACGCAGCAGAAAGAATTGTTTTGAATTGAAATAGTAAATCGAAAATCTGAAATCGTAAATTTTATCATGTCCATCCTGGTCAAACCCAACACCAAAGTCCTCGTCCCAGGCATCCCCGGCGGCTTTGGCGCAAAACACGCGCAACTCCCGATTGATTGCGGCACGCAAGCCGCCGGCGTCACGCCCGGCAGGGGCGGACAATCCTTCGAGCACGGCGGCAAACGCGTTCCAATTCAAATGGAACGTGATAACCGCCGGCGCGCAGGCGGTATTTGTTCTTGAAGCCCTTCAGTTTTTTGATGTCGCCGGCCAGGACAGGTTTTGGCTTGCGATGTTTGAAAACCCGCTTGGCCAAAAATCCGAACGCCGCTAGACTCCGCCCGTCCGGATCTCAAATTGATGAACAACCGACCCGCATCGCGTTTCCAGAAAAAGCCGCGCTCGCGCTACGATTTTCTCGTGTTCTGTTTTTTTTCGCTGCTCGCCGTTTTCACCATCCTGCGGGCCGCACTGTTTTGCAAATTTGAAACCGCGCGCGTCCTGCCGTGGAACGTGCTGCTCGCCTTCGCCGCCGGATTTTACCGCGACGCCATCGCCGCGCTGTGGTTCATGCTGCCGCCGCTGTTCTGGTGCTTCCTCATCGGCAACCGCCCGTTCGCGTCGCCCGTCCACCGGCTGTGGTTCCGGTTTTTCATGACGCTGCTCTGGGCGGTGCAGGTTTTTTTCCTCGCGGCGGAATTTTTCTTCTTCGACGAATTCAAGTCGCGCTTCAATCCCGTCGCCGTGGACTACCTCGTCTATCCGCGCGAAGTGTTCATTAACATCTGGGACGCCTATCCCGTGCCTGCCGTCGTGGGTGGCTGCATTTTTCTCGGCGCGCTCTGGATGTGGCTCGCCGGGCGGCTGTGCAAGACGATGTGGACGAAACCCGTCTGGGTCGGCACGCGATTCCTCTGGTTCGCCGGCGCGCTGGTTTTGTTTTTCGGCTTGAGCCGGACGATCAATTTGAATCCGCCGCAGGTCAGCGACGACCGCACGCTGAATGAAATCGCCAACAACGGCTCAATCTCGTTTTTCGCCGCCGCATGGACGCGCAATCTCGATTACCCGGTGTTTTACAAAACGCTGCCGCGCGACGAAGCCTACGCGCGCGTGCGCCAGATGCTTTCGTCCACGAACGCCACGTTCACCGGTGGCGTGGCAGACATCCGCCGGAAAATCTCCGGCGACACCGCGCGGCCACGATTGAACGTCGTCATCCTGCTCGAGGAAAGTCTCGGCTCGGAATTCTGGGGCAGCCTTGGTCGCAGAGGCGAAACGCTTACGCCGCAAATGGACGCGCTCGCCACAACCGGGGGCCTGTTGTTCGACAACATTTACGCCTCCGGCAACCGCACCGTGCGCGGCATGGAGGGCGCGTTGTCGTCGTTCCCGCCGCTGCCGGGCGACGCCATCGTCCACCGCGACCGCTCTGAAAATGTCGAGACCCTCGCGCGCGTGCTGAAGCGCGACGGCTACGGCACGATGTTTCTCTACGGCGGCCACGCGATGTTCGACAACATGAAGCCGTTTCTCGACGCCAACGGCTACGACCGGATTGTGGACGAGAAAGATTTTCCCCATCCATCGTTCGCGAACGTCTGGGGCGTGGCCGACGAGGATTTATACAAGGGCGCGATTGAACAATTCCGCGCGTTGAGCCGGACGAACCGGCCGTTCTTCGCCACGATTTTGTCCGTGTCGAACCACAAGCCTTACACGTATCCGAAAGGCCGGATTCCCGAAGACCCGGACGGCTCGCGCGAAAACGTCGTCAAATACACCGACTGGTGCCTCGGCCGGTTTTTCAAAATGGCGAAAGAGGAATCATTCTGGACGAACACGATTTTTGTCGTCATCGCCGACCACGGCGCGCGGGTTTATGGCAGCCAGGCCGTGCCGATTTTTTCCTACGAAATTCCCATTGTGATTCTTGGTCCGGCGGTCGTGACGCAGCCCCGGCGCGTTCATGCGCTCGGTTGTTCGCTCGACCTGCCGCCGACGATTCTCGGATTGCTTGGCCGTCCGTATGAAACTTTGTTTTTCGGACGCGACCTGCTGCACGATCCGCCGGAGACATTTCACGCGCTGTTGAACCACAACCGCGACATCGGCATGTTCGCGCAAAATCGAATGGTCGTTTTGGGATTGCAAAAAGCCGTCGAGTTTTACGCTGGTGATCCGCATGTTGTGAATCTGCAACCCACGCCGTCGCCGTCGCCCGAAGATTTGGAACTGGAAAAAAACGCGGAGGCGATTTTCCAGGTGGCCGACGAACTTTACATGAAGCGCCGGTATCACCTCGACCCGTAGCGGAAGATTGGTGCACGGAGTCATAATTTTGGATGCGTTGCAGCGCCCCTGCGGCAGCCCTGCATGGCTCCTGCAACCGGGCTGCAAAGAGGCGGAGATTGGAATCGAACGCGGAAGCTTTACCGACTGCCAGCCTCAATACCCTGATTTAGAAGGGTATTTTAACACCGGTTTTACAGGGCTTCAAGAGGTTTCTGGCACTATCCACCCACTATCCGGCTCTACACGCCACCTACCCGCCGCCTGCCCGGTTATTGAAGAAATCGTTGAAGGTTTTTTGCAGGAAACATCATGGGCCTACCGTGAACGCGGTGCTTGTGTTGGGCGTGATGGTGGGGTTACTCGAATCCATCGCCGTGATGGCGACATTGCTGGCTGTGCTCTGGTAGAACACGAAACACTGGCCCGACCCGTTCGCCAACGCAAACGGGTTCTCATAGGTTCCGCCGTCATTGTCGGTAAAGGCGAGAGTGTCAATGGAACCGGGAACCGGATACCAATGGGCATCAACCGCCAGGACGGTAAAGGTGAGCACACTGCCAGAAGCGCTGAGACTGAAGGGAGCGGGCGTTCCAATTTTTCCAGTTAATGTGTTCGGCGCGTTGGTTTCGCCCGGCAGCAAGACCAGCAGTTGGGAAAAGGTGCGCTTGACAAGGGTGAAGAATGCCGAGTTCCCCTGTGGCAGATCGTTGGTGCTGATCAACTGGGTTTCAAACGTGCCCGCCGCAAAGGCAGGGTTGGATGTAGTCGGAGTCCCAGTACTATTATTTGGCAAGGCAGGGGTTGATTGCAGTATGAAGCCAGCCGCCGGTGTTGTCCATTGCACCCAATAAGGATCAGCCGGCCCCACCAGTTGCACAGAGTTCGTGAAGGTGGCGTTGACCTCCCAAATGCTGTGGTCCAGAGTCCCGGCGTCCGTCACGAAGTTGTCATCAAAATCGGCCGAACCCAATCCTGTGACTTTGAAATCGGAGGCAACCATGTGGTCATTCACGGCTCCCCCGCTGTTCGCTTGCACGCCATAATAAAGAACCACGCCACTGGCAAACAAAGCGCTCGTCGCCCCGGTGGCATCGGGAATGTTGAAATTAGTGCTCGCCCCGCCGGGGATGGTCATGGTCACATTGGTGTCGTTATTAAAGGTGAGCGTCCAGGTGCCAATGGCCGTGTTGGCGCCGATCGTGGCCAGGGCGCCGCTGCCGTAAATCATGGCATTGCCTTCCGGCTCGTTGGTCTTGTAACGGAACGTCCACTGGGCGCCGCCGGTTGCGGTGCTTTCAAGGTCCAAAAATATCACATTTGGCGCTTCATAATCCGGGGCGGAATTGGTCCCTGGATTGGGAATCAGAAAAATATGGTTTTGAACCTGATCCGCCAGCGGGACCGGGTAGTTCGCGATGGTGAAGGAGTAACTGACCGGACTCGGGGCCCCCACCCAGCTATAGACGTTTGTAGTGGTTTCGAGGCTCTCCCGATTATAGAGACCATTGCCGCTGCCGGTGAACAGGTTCAGTCCTTGGACCGCGGGAGAAATACTCATCACAGGGGGCGGCGGGGGTGGCGGGGGTGGAGCGGCATTGGCGGAGATATTGTCAATCCAGTTGGTGATCGTGAACAGCGGATAGCCGCCGTCGGAATTTATATCAAAGGCAATGCCGGGAACCGCGGTCGGATTGACGAGGTTTTGCTTGTCATAAGAATCAACCGGCACGACGGCATGATACCAATTGGTGGCGGCGCTGGCCGGGATAGTCACTGAGCCATAATCAAGCTGCTGGTATTCGTAACTGGTGTTGATAATACCCACTCCGATGCTGCCATAATTGGCATAAATGCCGCTGCCATTTAACGGAGTGTTTGACGCCACGAGAATATCGAAGGAGATGTTGCTGTAATCAAGGAAATTGGCCTCGACGCTGAAATCATAGGCATAATTGATGTTGCTGGCGAACGTTCCAAAGAAGATGTTCTCACCATGGCCGGCCAGGGGACTGACCACCATCAGCGAGCCGGAACCCGGGTTGTTGCTGGCATCCTTTGTCGGGTCACACATCATCGGGTAGTTGTAGCCGGAGGAGTTGTAATAATACAGCCAGGTGCTGTTGAAATCGGACGTGGCCCCGCCGTTGGCAAAGGTGAAAGTGAACGTGTTGGTTATTATGGTTTGGGCCTGGGTTCGCGAAGCCGGACATGCCAGCACCAAGGCGGCCAAAATTCCTGAGGCGACGTGTCTGTGTATTTTCATGGGTTTAAGAATCTGGGAGATGCCGGATTTACGGGACGCTATAAGCCGATTCCAGCTTTGCCCCTGGCTTAATGCCGTCACCAACAAACCAAAAGGGAGAATCCAATTTTTCATAGTTGCCTCATTTCTTTGCTGCGAGTGCATTCACCGTGGCTTCCAATTCATTCAATCGTTCGGCGAGCGAATTGTTCTGTTGTTTCAAGGCTTGAATCTCCGCATCCTTTTCGTTCAACTTCTGGTTCAAGCCTTGGATGGCGGCCAGCGCCACGCCGCTTTCGTCCACGGTCGTGATATGTTTGTTGTCGTCTCCGTTCAGGCCAAACGCCGCGTGAAAATCCTGCGCCATCGGCCCCAAATGCCGGATGCCGGGCGCTTCGGTTTTATAAGTCCATTTCATCATCGGGATCGTGGCCAGTTTCGCCAGAACGGTTTGCGGGTCAATCATCACAATGTTGGTTTTCACATTCCGGTCGCTATTCTGGGTCAGCGTCCCGGCGATGGTAAGATTCCCAAAGCTGCTCAAGGACATCAGCGTGGAGCCGCCCCCGGCATTGCCATTGGCATTGGTGTACGTGCCGCCCTGATACCAATAGAACTGGCCGCCGCTGCGAAAATATTCGTCGCTGGGCTGGACCCCAATGCCATAGCTGGAACTGTAGAGGTTGAGCATCTGGCGGGTGGTGGTGCCAAAATCCAGATCGCCCGTGGGATCCACTTCCACATTCAAACTGCTGGTCGTAGTGTAGAAGAAGACCCCGCCGGTGGCCAGCACGGTAAAGGTGTCCACCCCCTGCGAAACGCCATTGCGCGTTCCATCGCCCCAGATAAACGAATTATTGTCGTTGGCCGAGACGTTTTCGCCCGCAGCAAAACTATAATTGCCGTGGGCAGTGTTTCCAGATCCGCCCGGAACCGTAGCATAAGTGCCGCTGGCGATGTTGGCGTTGCCGCCCCCAATGACGGCAGCGTAGCCGCTGTTCTTGTTGTTGGCTCCACCCCCGATGAAGGCAAAGGTTCCACCGCTTGGAATGCTGTTGCCCCATCCGCCAGCGATGGTTGCTCCGTCGTCGGCAATTGAGTTGCCCGAGGGGCCGTAATCTGCTGTGATGCCGCCGCCCCCGATGTAGGAACCTTGTCCGCTGACTTGGTTAGCCTCGCCGCCTCCGATGGTGGAACCGTAGCCGCTGACTGTATTGTTGTAGCCACCCCCAACGACGGAATTACCTCCGTAGGCTTGGTTGTTGTTGCCACCTCCGATAACTGCTTGGTAACCGTAGCCCCCAATGGTGTTCCCCACGCCGCCGCTTATGGTCCCATGGTCCCAGGCGCTGATGACATTTTGTTCTCCGCCTCCAATAGTACAACCGGGTGTTTCGCCCTCGATGGTATTCTCAATGCCGCCGCCAATCGTCGAATCGGCGGCGATATTCGTGATGGCATTTTGATTTCCACCTCCAATGGTTGATTCCTGTGAACTGGTTCCGATGATGTTGCCAAGGCCGCCGCCAATGGTGCCGTGAAAGGAAAAAATGGAGTTGGTGTAGGGATGCCCGTAAGTGGTAATCGTGCCGCCGCCGCCAATGGTTGCGCCTTGCACCCCGGTCGCCACAAAGTTGCCGGGAGCGCCCCCAATGACATTCGGCGTGTCGGCCGTAGGCGCCAATTGCCATCCGCGAACGCCATTGACGTGCAGTTCCAGCGAGTTGCTGTCTGTCGTGCCCATAAAATTCCCGTTGGCCGGGCTGGTGCCCGCGTTTCCGGTGAGCGACCAGGCATTGCTGCTGCTGCCACCACCGCCGCCTGCCGGAGGATTGCTCCACGCGAGGCTGCTTCCGTTGTAGGCGAGCACCTGCCCACTGGCTGGCGCAACGAGCGTGTTCAATTGAGCGGTGCTGATGGCGGCCGGTGCGATCTGGGAACCGGTGATGGTGCCGGACAGATTTGACGCCGCGACGCTAATGCCGGTCAGGCCCGCGCCGTTGCCGGTGAATGATGCCGTGACAGTTCCGGCGGAAAAATTGCCCGCGCCGTCGCGCTTTACAATCGTGCCGGGCATCGCGCCGCTGGTGGCCGCGTTGGCCGCGCTCGCGCCGCTGGCGACGGCGGCCGCCTCATACCCGCCCACGTTCCCCACGACCGTGGCTCCTTGCGAACCCGTCACGTCCCCGCTGAAGCTGCCCGAAACGGTCCCGGCCGCGTCGGCGCTTGACGAATAAACGGCGTAGGGCGTCGGCGTGATTTGCTGGCGCGGCGTCAGCGTTGCAAAACTTGCTCCGCCGTTGGTGCGCACACCGATTTGCAGCCAATAGCTGGTGCCGTTGAACACGCCGGAGCCGAAGTCCAGCGTGGTCGTGAACAGGCCGTTGGTCACGCCGGTGGCGCTGTTGGTGAGCGGCCCGAATAAGCCAATGCCGCCACTGCTGGCGTTGTAAAGCGTGAAGCTTAGGTCATAGCTGCCGTTGGCCGGACTGCCGTTGTTCTGAAGCTGGCCTTGATACGTAAATGCCGTGCCTTGGGCGAACGCACTGGAGAGCGGAGTGCCGAAGGTTGCGAACAACAAGAGAACAATAATACCGTGGTGGAGTTTGATTTTCATAAGGTTTCCTCTGAACCAGTTCGCCCCGGGAGGAGGGCGTTTGGTTCCGCTAAACCGTTTTTACGCCTCATCCAGCTTGATTACAACTAAATTGTCGCATTAGCGCTGCGAAAATGAACAGAGCCAGAAATTCCCAGCCATTGATTGGCGACCCAGACGTTTGAGGTTTGCCAGAAGTGCGATTATTATTCCGGAGTCACCAACTCATGGCCAACGCCCGGCAAAAAGGTTCAAGCACGGGCAGGATGGGCGCCAGATGCCTTTCATAATTGCGCCACCGGCCGACCGATCGTTGATAGACCGGACGCGTGACGTCCTGGTAGGTCGGGGAGTAAAGCTGCTTGGCGCCGCTCTTTTCGTAAAATCGCTCCTGGTCCGGGTGCCACTGCAAACCAAGGAACTCCGTCACACGCCGCCCTTCCTTGGGCAGGTCGGCGACTATGTCCTCATAGCGCGTTTCGATCCAGGCAAAGCCCGGCCATTCTCGCACAGCCAGCCAGGTGCCCATGAGGTCGGCATAGTGTTTGGCCAGGCGGTCGAGGGAGAGGAAATTCACGTTGGCCGAGTTGAGCGGGATATTTTGAAAATAACAACTGAGCACCACGTCGCGCGGGTCGCGCAGGGCGATGAGCACGCGCAACTCCGGAAAGACCCGCAGCCACAAGGGCAGCCGGGCGGTGGGCGAGGGATTTTTGTCAATCAGCATCTTTCCCGCCGGATCCGCCCGCAAGTCGTCCCGCAAAGCCTGCATATAGTGCCGGCGCAACACATTGACCCGCGCGCTGGAAAGCTCGTTGGATTTGTGGAACTCCGGTTGCAGGACTTCCAGGAATGCCGCCGGCTCGTCCAGCGCCGCCACGCCGGGGTGGGAGTCGAGGATTTGCTCCAGCAAGGTCGTTCCACTGCGGGGATGCCCTCCTAGAAACGCCAGGGGCGGAATGGATTCCCGTTTGTGCAACGGAAAATGTTTCGCCCAGGTGTCGAGAATATTTTTTGGCTGGCTGGAGGTGAAGCGCCGGATGCTTTCAGCGCTCTGGTCATATCCGCGCATCAGCAACCCGGCGTCGGTCAGGGCCAGCACGATGGCCTTGGCCTCTTTCAACAGGATCATCGCCTCATCGAACCGGTCCGTGCGATCCAGCACCTGGGCCAGTTCATAGCGGGCGGCATAACGCACGAATGGATGGCGGGGATTGGAAGCGATGAGGTCGCGCAATCCGCGTTCTGCCTCCTGCAATTGGCCCTCGCGCCGGTCGAGGACGGCTGCGAAATAGCAGGCCTGATCGTCCCTTGGATCAATGGACAGGCATTCGTTGACTGCGGCACGAGCCTCCTCGAGGCGATGATTTTTTTCCAGAAGCACCGCCAGGCTGATGCGGGGGTTGATGCTGCGCGGCTCGGCGGCGGCGGCCTTGAGGAAGCAGACGCGGGCTTTTTCCGGACGGCGCAGGGCCTCGTACTGATGGCCCACCATGCCCACCAATTCGGCGTTGTGCGGATCGGTTTCGAGGGCCTTGTTCCAGGCGCGATCAGCCAGTTCCATTCGCCGGCATTTGAAGGCAGCGTTGCCATATTCATACCAGATGACCGCCGCTGCCGGGGTTTGGCGGACTAATCTCTCATAAAGGGGCAACGCCCGGACGAAATCGCCGGAAAGAAGAAACTCCCTGGCCCGGTTGAGATCGTTGTGAGATTGGGGCGCGATCATGCGGCGCGGCATAAGCGCGCTGGCGCAACATGCGCGGGAAACACCGCCGCGACAAGATTAAAAAAAATCAGAAGGCTCCTTGACGCGCGGATGCGCGGTGTGGTTGCATGGGCAATGCTTCACCGAAGCATCAGAGTCAATCTGTAGCCGTTGGTCAACCGGATGAATTACCCGCAAGAAATCCGAAGTGAATCGAAAAGGAAAAAAATGAAAAGACCGCATGTGGCCGTGAAAAGCTCCCGCAATAAAAAAATCGCCTGCACCGTCTCGGCGGCGGCCCTCATGCTGGGGGTCAGTTCGGCGGCCACGATTGGCTTGCACTTCCAGGAAAATTACTGCGGGTCCGCCGCCTATTCCGGCTACCCCGTCACGTTGGCCGCTTTCGGAATTGCGTCGAATGGGTGGGAGAATCTGACCCCGATGAACACGGGTTATGGCAGTTGCTCCGGCCCCTTGGGTTACAATTTGAGCGAGGTGATTAACACCAATACTTCGACCGATGGCTTGAACCGGTTGCCCAATGGATCACTCAGCTTGAACTGGTTCGGCCCGACGGCCGCATTTAGCGCCTTCGCCGGGTACGCCGGCTCTCCCCCTTACTATTACACCCCCGGCGGCCCGGCGGCCGCCATCGCTCTCAACACCAACCCCGCCTCCGGTGAAGAACAGATTTATGCCACGTTTTTACGGGACGGCGTCAATTTCGGCCCCGGCTCTCCGAGCGTCGGAAACAATGACCAACCAGGTTACTCCGTGGATATTACCGGCTTGAAAAGTCTTTTCACAAACTCGTCTTTTGTGGTGGAATTGATCGCGTCCTCCGACTCCATGGAAACCCTGACCAACGCTTTCGTCATTGACGTGACAGATTTGCTGACCAATTCCGTCAGCTACCCCGCAACGCCCCCCGTGCTGAACACGCTCGGCGCGGGGTACGACACGGGGTATTATCAAGGCTCAGGCGGGGGCCTAAGCACCGTCAGCGGCGCCTTGAACACCGACCACATCCAGATCATGAGCGCTCAACCGCAACATGTCGCCGGTGAATTCAACCATGCCGGCACCATTTCCGGTTTTATCATGACCGACAAGCCGGTGGTGACCATGTCTTCCCGGTCGATCCCATTGGCCGGTCCGGGAGATTCAATTCTGCTGAACCCTTATGCCATCGGTGTGCCGCCGATGGCATACCAGTGGCGGTTGAATGGCAGGAGCATCGCTGGCGCCACCAATTTGTCGTATACGATTACCAATTTTAACCCGGGCGCTTCCGGGAGTTACACTTCGGTTGTGACCAATCTTTACGGCGCCACCACCAGCCAGGTTTCGACCGTGACTGGCGACCTGATCACGCAGAGTCCAACCAACGGCATCGTCTATGATTCCAATCCAGCCAACGCCCAAAATGACGGCGTGAACATGGGGGCGAGCTGGCAAGCCTCCAGTTCGGACGGCACGGTTACCCGGACTGGCGTGATGGATTTTGCGGCGGCCCTTACCAACGGCATCACGGTTCAGGACAACCCGGCCTTCGATGGCTCCACCGGAACCATCACATTCTGGATGCGCTCGGCGGGGACGAACCCAAACGCGAGCGGCAACGTTGGAGCGTCGCTCTTTTGCCGCCCCGTCGGCCCCGCTGCCGGCAATGACTTTGTGCTGGTGCAGCAAGACGGCTCCCCTGGCAACCTGGAGTTCGTGGCCCCGGGTTTTGCCAACACCTTCACCAGCGTGAATGGTGTGTCCGACAACAAATGGCATTTCGTGGCGTTGACCTTTGACCAATCCGCGTCCGGCGGCGCTGCCTTGTACATTGACGGCGCATTGGATTCAACCAATGCCAATGCCGCCGGTTGGACATGGCTGGCGGGGAAACCGCTTGAGATCGGCTACAGTTCGGACACGTTCTGGAGAGATTACAACGGCTTGCTGGACGACGTTCGGTATTACAGCGCCATGTTGTCATCGAGCCAAATCGCTACAATCTACAGTTCCGCCGCGGTGGTGGACACCAACGACTTGCAATTGCAATTCAACTTCACGGCCCCTCCCGGGCGGGGCATTGTTCTGACTTGGAAGGAAAGCTCCGCCGTCCTGCAATCGGCCCCCACTATTTCAGGACAATGGACGGATCTGCCCGGGACAACTTCACCCTATACGATTGTCCCCGCGGCAACGCAGCAGTATTTCCGCTACCGCTACGTCCCGCAAACGCTGGTCAGCAATCCGTATTTGATGTGAGCCGGCTGACCCAAGCCGATCCGCGCGTTCACTTGGAACGCGGTCTTCACCGGCTGCCAGCCTCAATAACATGATTTAGAAGGGTATTTTAACATCGGTTTAACAAGGCTTCACGCGATTTTTACCACGACAAGCCAACTATATCGGACTTAACACTCCACCTACCCGCCGCCTACTCGGTTATTGAAGAAATCGTTGAAGGTTCCGTTGAAGGTTTTTAATATAATTTTTCATAGGTAGCTTTTCTGATTATATCAACTGACATTTCCCATCATTGTGCCACGGCGCGATAAGATTCCTGCGGGTTCGTGGGTGAATTGTAATCAATAAAAATGTAAGGCTGCGACGGTAGGGTGATGTTTGTCAAAGTGGTCCAACCGCTGTTTCCAAGTCCCTGCACATTGTAGTTGAGGCCGATGGGGCCGTTGATGACGACGCCCGCGAACAGATCCAGATTCAGCGGCGGCGGAGTTGCGGCGTTGGTAACGGCGAGCCGGTAATACTGCTGCGGGTTTGTCAGCGAGCCGTAGTCAATGTAGGTGTAAGGTTGCGAAGTCAAAGTGATGTTCGTCCGTGTTGTCCACTGGTTGGTGCTGCCAAGGGTTGCCCTGGATTGCACAGAATAATTCGTGCCGATGGAACCGCTGATGATGAGTCCTGCGATCGTTCTCAAATCCACCGTCGCCAGGCTTGCCACCGCGCTGGTCACCGGAGCCGCGCCATTGATGATTGTGAGCGCGTAAAGCCCCACATTGGCGATCGAGACATTGGTGATGGTCAGGGAAAGGTTGGTGGCGCCGGCAAGGTTGGTGCCGTTGAACGTCCATTGATAACTCAACGGCGGCGTGCCGGAAACGGCCGCCGTGAAAACCGCCGTGCCGCCGGATGCAAAGGCCGTGCTGGCGGGTTGATTCGTGAACACCGGCGCCGGGACGACACGGTAGAGTTGCTGCGAATTCGTTCCCGAACTGTAATCAAGATAGAAATAGGATTGCGTCGCGGACAGGCTGATTTTTGCAAGCGTAGCCCAACCGGCAGAGGACATGGATTGCAGATCGTAATTGGTGCCGACGGGGCCTTTGATGGCGAGTTCCGTGAACATTTTCAAATTCAACGTGGCCGGATTTGCGGGCGGATTGGTGGTGCCGAGCCGGTAAAATTGCTGCGGATTCGTCAGCGAACCGTAATCAATGTAAATGTATGGCTGCGACGGCAGGTTGAGGTTCGTAAGTATCGTCCACTGGCCGCCACCGGCAAGGGTTGCCGTGGATTGGACGTTGTAGTTGCTGCCGGCCGGGCCTGTGACGATGAGACCGGCAAGCGATTTGGGGTCTGCAATGAACAATCCCGCCGGAGCACTCGTCGCGCCGCCGGATACGTTTGTGACGGTGACTGAATAAAAACCAAGATTCGTCGCGGACACATTCACGAGGGACAAAGCGGCATTGGTTGCACCGGAGATGTTAGTTCCATTGAACGACCACTGATAATTCAAACCGCCGCCGGTCGCGCCCGCCGTGAACGTTGCCGTGCCTCCGGTGGAAACTGTTGTATGGGCTGGTTGGCTCGTAATCACCGGCAGATAGAATGCGGTAATAATAATCTCGCCATTGGGTGAGCCGTCGGGGCTGGCTATGCCGGAGACCTCGGTGAGATTCGTTATTGCAGATGAGTCAATGAAGGAACCGCCGCCGTAGCCGCCGCCGCTGTCAGAGTAGTAG
>Ga0182018_10000718_pt1 | contig 41382 bp, 39 predicted proteins | sample 812P2MmetaG_FD_120490 | JGI IMG/M metagenome (GOLD analysis project Ga0182018, IMG submission 120490) | Permafrost microbial communities from Stordalen Mire, Sweden - 812P2M metaG | ecosystem: Environmental > Terrestrial > Soil > Wetlands > Permafrost | place: Sweden: Stordalen | collected... | reverse complement strand
TCAACCCCATCGAACATCTCTGGGCGGCCTTCAAGACCCGCCTGCGCAAAGACCTCGCCACCACCACCAACCCCTTCCTTTTTATCGCCAATATGTCCCAATGTTATTGTTAATTGCTATATTGTGTGAAGGAGTCATTGGTAATTCCTGTGCACAATGTGAAGGAACAGGTTGGATGGACTCGACAAAAAGATCGCAAGAATTAAAGAAAAAAATTGACAAACTGAAATCTGAAATTTCCCAATTCAAACGAAATATTCCGCCAAATCCTGATCAGCGTTTCTGAAACCAAGAAGTTCAATAAACCTTCCGCAGATTCGACGGCAGGATGTTCAGTTCGTCGCAGTATTTGGCGCGGCATCAATTCACAAGTTTGTTGTAATCCTCGTGCGTGCCAATCCACGCCCATTCGTAGCCGCCGCTGATTTTGTGTCCCAAGGCGCGGTAGTGATCGCCTACGCGGATGGAAAAGCGTTCGCCGTGAGACCGGCAAGTTTCTTGAAATCAAGCGACGGATGGCGCGGGTTGTCGCGCCAGAGCCGGTAATTTTTCACCGCCAGCCGTTGAACAGGTTCAGGCAACTCCCGATAGAGTTTCCAAAACCGGCGCGTAGCTTGAGAAGTCATTCCTTGTCCGAAGGCCAGTCGTGCAACGAACCGGCCTGGCGTTCGGCAGCGGCTTCAGTGAAAAGAAAATCCAGTATGCCCGCCGCCGCGTCGCCGTCCATCTGCCGCTTCCAAAAATCATGGTAGCGCGCGCTGACCCACGAAGCCAGCCGGTCAAAGTCGGACGGAGCGAGCCGCTCGGCGGCTTGTTCGATTTCTTCCACTGTGCTCATGGTCATTATTTAACGCCTCGCGCGGTTTTTCTCAAGTAAAATGGTGGCAACCGACGTGAATTTCCATTCAGAGCGAATTCACATTCGCTGCCACGATTCAATAAACCTTCCGCAGATTCGAGGGCAGGATGTTCAGTTCGTCGCGGTATTTGGCCACGGTGCGGCGGGCGATGGTGATGCCTTTGTCGGCGAGCATTTTCACGACTTCCTGGTCGGACAACGGCTTGGCCGTGTCCTCGGCTTTGAAAATATCGGCGATCATGTCCTTGACGCTGGTGTTGGACACGCCGTCGCCGCTGGCGGTCTGCAAGCCGGCGGTGAAGAAGTATTTCATCTCAAACACGCCCTGCGGCGTCTGCATGTATTTGCCGGAAACGGCGCGGCTGACGGTGGTTTCGTGGACGCCGACGACCTCGGCCACCTGCGCCATCGTCATCGGCCGCAAATGCGCGACGCCCTTTTCCATGAAGTCGCGCTGGCGCTTGACGATTTCCCGGCCAATGTTGGAAATGGTCTGCTGGCGCTGGTGCAGGCTCTTGATGAGAAATTTTCCGGCGCGGATTTTTTCGCGGATGTAATTTTTCACCTCGGCGTTGTTCTCGCCCGCCGCCATCAAATCCTTATAGACGTTGCTGATGCGCAGGTGCGGAATCTGCTCGTCGTTGGTCGTCACGACAAAATCTTCGCCGGTTTTTTGCACGAAGACTTCGGGCATGACGTATTGTTCGTTGTCGAGCAGGTAGGCGCGACCGGGGCGCGGTTCGAGGCGCGCAATTTTGGCCAGCGATTCCTGAACTTCGTCAACGGTGCGATTCGTGCCGCGCGCGATTTCGGGAATGCGCCGCTTGCCGAGCGCGTCCATGAAATCGCGGATGATGCGGTATTCGAGCGACTCCTGCTGGCCGGCGCGATCGAGCTGCAGCATGAGACATTCGCGCAAATCCAGCGCCCCCACGCCCGCCGGGTCGAACGTCTGGATGAATTTCAGCACTTCGGAAATTTGTCCCGCCGGAAGATTGGTTGAAGCCGCGAGTTCCTCGACCGTCGCCTTGAGATAGCCGAAGTCGTCAATATTGCCGATGATCAACTCGGCGATGCCGCGTTGTTCATCTGTCAAATGGGTTTCGCGCACCTGATCCATCAACACCTCCGCCAGCGAAGTCTCCGCCGTAAGGGAGTCGAACATGAACTGCCGCTTTTCCTCGTCCTCGACGGTCTGGCGTGAAGGAAGGTTCGTCTGCGAAAAATGGTCGCGCCATTCCTGATCCAGTTGCACGAGCTTCTCAAACTCCGCCTGAAAATCGTCCACGGGCGCGTCGGACTCCTTTTCCGCATTTGCGTCGAACGCCACGTCCTCGGGTGGCTCGGCCAGATCGGGAGCGGTGGGTGTCTCGTCATCTTCCGCCGCTGCTTTTTCCTGCTGGTCGGGTTCCGGCTCGTCAATTTCCTCGAGCACCGGGTTTTGTTGAAGCTCCTGTTCCACCAGCGCCTTGAGTTCGAGCGTGGGCGCCTGAAGCAGCGCCAGCGACTGCTGGAGTTGCGGCGCAAGCACCAGTGATTGCGTGAGTCTTTGCGATAGTTGCAGTCCAAATGCCATTTGCGTTTTCACTTTAGCGCAAATTTGCCGCAACACAAGTTAAATTGGCACGAATCTCGCTACGTCGTCTAAATTAGAGTAAAAACTGGATTTTGGCATCCGGCGGCTGCATCTTGCCTGCATGAAGTTGATACTTTCGACACACAATGTGACGCTGACCAAGGCCATCGAAGATCACATCGTCAAATGCCTGGAGAAGCTCGACCATTTTGACAAGCGCGCCATTGACGCGCGCGTCACCCTCGAACACGACCACACCCGCGCGCCGGAAAAAACATTCAGCTGTTCCATCCGCTTGAGCGTGCGCGGGCCGGATCTTTTCGCCGAGGACGTGGAAAGCGATTTGTATGCGGCGATTGACCGCGTGACCAAAAAAATCGAGCAACAGATCCGCAAGCGTCACAACAAACACAAGGCGCGCAAACACAAGGATGCGGTCAAACTCAAAAACGCCAAGCGCGCCGCCGGCGTCTAGTTGATGGTTGAGAGTTGATAGTTGATGGGAAGAATGCGCATGATGCCGGACAATCACCATCAAACATCAACTATCAAGCACAAACTCGTCATACGCGCCCGCGCGATTCTTCCGGTCTCACAGCCGCCGATAGAAAACGGCGCCGTAGTCATTTCTGGAAATAAAATCCGCGCCATCGGTCCGTGGGCGGAATTGCGACCGCGCGCGGACGAAAAAATCCTCGACCTCGGCGAAGTCATGCTACTGCCCGGCCTCGTCAACGCCCACTGCCATCTCGATTACACCGACATGGCCGGGCAATTGCCGCCGCCAAAAACCTTCACCGACTGGATTCCGCTCATCATGGCCGCAAAAGCCAACTGGAGTTTTTCCGATTACGCCCGCTCCTGGCTGAACGGCGCGAAAATGCTATTGCGAACCGGCACGACGACGGTCGCCGACATCGAAGCCGTGCCGGATTTGCTGCCGGAAGTCTGGGACGCCACGCCGCTGCGTGTTTTTTCATTTCTCGAAATGACCGGCATCCGCCACCAGCGCGGGCCAAGGGAAATTCTTTACGAGACCGTCGAACAAATTGATTCGCTTTCGCATACGCGTTGCCGCGCCTTGCTTTCACCGCACGCGCCCTACTCCACTTTGCCGGAATTGCTGAAACTCACGGCGGAATTCGCGCGCAAAAAAAGACTCCAGGTAACGACACACGTCGCCGAGTCCGAACAGGAATTTGAAATGTTCAAGTCTGCGCGCGGCAAAATGTTCGACTGGCTGAAACGAAGCGGACGCGATGATTCCGATTGCGGCCTCGGTTCACCCGTTCAGCACATGCACCGCGCCGGACTGCTCGGCGAAAATCTGCTCGCCATCCACGTCAATTGCCTCGCGCGCGGCGACGCCAAGCTGCTCGGCGAAAACCGCGTGCATGTTGTCCACTGCCCGCGCAGCCACGATTATTTCAAACACCCGCCTTTTTTACGCAAGCGGCTTGCCAACGCGGGTGTCAATCTTTGCCTCGGCACCGACAGCCTTTCGACCGTCCGCAAAACTGGAAAACAAAAACTTGGACTGAACCTGTTTGAAGAGATGCGTGCCTTTGCCGCCAGGAACAAAAAAATGCCGGCAACGGAAATTTTTCGCATGGCAACGACAAACGGCGCGCGCGCGCTCGGCATGGCCGGGCAAATCGGCGAGCTTTCGGAAAATTCCTTTGCCGATCTGATCGTGATTCCTTTCGATGGAAAAATTTCCGAAGCGGTTGAAGCCGCTGTGAGCTTTTCCGGCCAAATCAGCGCTTCAATGATTGACGGACAATGGGCGATTGCGCCTGATTAATTTGAGGTGTTAGATTTACAATTGACGGGCCGTCTGTCTTTTTGCTCGTAAATCGTAAATTGTAAATCGTAAATTCAGGCGGATGTCCTTCGATGCAGAATTAAACCAACGGCTGGCAACAATCCGCACGCAAGGATTGTTCCGCGAATTGCGCCGCATTGATTCGCCGCAATCGCCGCGCATCAGGATTGGCGGCAAAACCTTTCTCAATTTTTCATCCAATGATTATCTTGGCCTTGCGAACGACCCGGTTTTGAAGGATGCGGCGATCAAGGCTGTGAGAAAATTCGGCGTCGGCAGCGGCGCGTCACGGTTGATTTGCGGTTCGCTTGCGCCGTTTCACGAACTTGAAGCAGCCCTCGCCGATTTCAAAAAGACCGGGGCCGCGCTGACATTTTCCACCGGCTACGCCACCGCGCTTGGAACCATTTGCGCCCTGCTCGGCAGGGACGACATCATCATTCTCGATAAACGAGTTCATGCCAGCATTGTGGATGCCGCGAGATTCTCCGGTGCGAAACTTCGCGTCTTTGACCACAATGACCTGAACGACTTGGAAGACAAGTTGAAGTGGGCGGAGAAAAACATCCGACATTCAACGCGCCGCGTCCTCATCGTCACCGAAAGTGTTTTCAGCATGGACGGCGACGCCGCGCCGCTGCGCGAAATCGTTGCGCTCAAGGAAAAATATGGCGCGTGGCTCATGGTGGACGAGGCGCACGCGACGGGCATCATCGGCAAAAATGGCCGCGGCCTTGCGAACAAACTAGGTGTCGGTGAACAAATCGAAATCCAAATGGGCACGCTCGGCAAGGCGCTCGGCTCAAGCGGCGGCTACATTTGCGGCTCGCGAATGCTGATTGATTTCCTCATCAACCGCGCCCGCAGTTTTATTTTCAGCACCGCGCCAGTTCCGGCGGCGGCGGCGGTGGCGGCGGCGGCAATTCAATTTGTTCAATCCAAGCCCGGCAAAGTCCGCCGCGATTTGCTTTGGCTGCGGGTCAAGCAAGCCAATTCAAAATTGAAAAATCAAAATTCAAAACTGTTGAGTGCCATTATTCCTGTCATTCTCGGCGATGAAAGCACAGCCGTCTCGGCGGCCGCACATCTTCGTGAACAAGGCATTTTTATCCCCGCCATCCGTTATCCAACCGTGGCGCGCGGCGCGGCGCGCCTGCGGGTCACGCTCACCGCTTCACATTCAGCCGATGATGTCGCAACAATGTCTCGCGCACTGGAACAAATCGCCAATCAAAATCGCAATTCCTGATGCACCCGCTGGCAAAACTTGATCACGCGCGCGTCTGGCATCCGTTCACGCAGATGCGCGACTGGCTGCGGCGCGAGCCGATCGTGATTGTCGAAGGTGAAGGCGCCATTTTGCGCGACGTGAAAGGCCGCGAGTATCTCGACGCGAACTCCTCGATCTGGACCAATCTGCACGGACACAACCATCCGAAAATCAACGCCGCGATTCAGCGACAATTGCAAAAAATCGCGCACAGTTCCGCCCTTGGCCTGGCGAATGAGCCGGCCAGCCTGCTGGCGGAGAAACTGGCGGACATTGCCAGTTGTCCGTTGCCGGTTGCCAGTTTCAAAAAAAACGCCGCGAAGCGCAGCCATCGCAAATTGGAAATTGGAATCCGGAAACTTAACAAGGTTTTCTTTTCCGACGACGGCTCGACCGCGCTCGAAGTTGCGCTCAAGCTCGCTTACGAATTCACAAGGCGCACACGCGGGGAAAAATCGCAGCCGCGATTTCTCTCGCTCGCCGGCGCGTATCACGGCGACACCGTCGGCGCGGTTTCACTCGGCCACATTGATTTGTTTCACAAGGCTTACGGCGGATTGTTGTTCAAAAGCGACCAAGTCATGTCACCGTATTGCTACCGCTGCCCGTTCAACCGCGCCAAACCGGAACGCGATGACGCGCGCAATTATCGCAGGTGCAACTGGGAGTGTGCCGGCAAGGTCGAACAAAAGTTTTACGCGCAAAAAAAACGCGGCAATCCTTACGCGGCATTTGTATTCGAGCCATTGGCGCAGGGCGCGGCGGGAATGATTCCACAACCGGACGGCTGGCTGAGCCGCGTTTCAAAGGTCGCGCGCGACCACGGCGCGCTGTTGATTGCAGATGAAGTAATGACAGGATTTGGACGAACTGGCGTTTCAAAAGCAGCAACTTCATTTGCGTGTCAGCACGAAAGTGTGCAGCCGGATTTTCTTTGTCTGGCGAAGGGCTTGACCGGCGGTTATCTGCCGATGGCGGTGACGCTGACGACACAGAAAGTTTTCGACGTGTTTCTCGGCGAATACGAGGAGTTCAAAACTTTTTTCCACGGCCACAGCTACACCGGCAACCAGCTTGGCGCGGCGGCGGCACTGGCAAGCTTGGAAATTTTGCAAAGCGGGAAATCCATTCGCGCGCGGCAAACACTTGAAAGCATTTTGTGCGAAGAATTAAAATCGCTCTGGTCGCTGCCAAACGTCGGCGACGTGCGGCAAGTCGGCCTGATTGTTGGAATTGAATTGGTGAAAGACTGGCGGACGCGCGAGCCGTTTGCTTTGCGCGAGCAGGCAGGCATCCGTGTTTGCGAGGCGATGGCTGCACGCGGCGTGCTGACGCGGCCAGTCGGAAACGTGATTGTGCTGATGCCGCCATATTGCACATCGCCGGCGCAAGCCCGGAAAATGATTTCGGTTTTGCGCGATGCCGTGGACGAAGTTTTTCGCGCAGGCTGAAATTTTACTTTTTCACCGGACCGGGTGGCAGAACAATTTTGCCGGACAGTTCGTTCAGCACCTGCGCCAAGCCGGCGTAAATCGCCGAGAAACCACAGACCAGCCCTTCGTAGCCGGTGAAATGTTTGAAGCTTGCGGCCGGATCGATGAAATCGCCGCGCTGATTGATTAAACCAAAATGAATCAATGCCGAGCGAACGCAAACCGGCGCGAACGCAACCGGATTTTGCATCAACCGATGCGCCAGACAATGCGCGCCTTGTTCAGATCATACGGCGACATTTCCATTTTCACACGGTCCCCGGCGGTCAGGCGCACAAATCGCTTGCGCATCTTGCCGGATAGCCGCTGAACAAGCAGAGAAGGAAAGGCAACAAAAAGAGCAGGATGAGCAAATCAAAAAGGACAGATTACTTGCCGAAGAAATGTGGAAAAACGCTTTTCCGGCCTATAATAATGCGCTCAAATTGCTATATGATATTTTGAAAGCACAAGCCCGCAAGACCACTAACAGAGTTGTTTTAACTGATGGATTTCTTAATTCTGTGCCATCAGTCTCCGACTTCTCTGTTGAAAACAAAATCGTTGCGTCTATCGGATTTCAAACGAATACGAATATGTTTTTTCAGATTATGATTGAAGGGGAACATGGCGATAAGTGTAGAATTTTAAGAATATCTTGCGACTGTGGACGTTTTGTAATGCGGCCAGACCCCACCTCGAATCTCTGGGTTCAAGTTGATACCCCTGGCTACGGAGACGGATACCATCCCCAACTCGTGCCATACGATAAAGCCCAAGACGAGATGGACGAAAGAATAAAGTATTTAGTCGGCGTACAAATTCTTTATTTGCAGGACATGGCAAATAAAGGTGCCACAAAAACGCTTGACAAGAAACAATAAATGTGGCACTTTAATGACATGAAAGAGAACATCGAAAAAGACGAATTGAACCTGATTTCGCTGGCGCAAGAATACAGCGATGAGGACAAGGCGCGCGGCCTGCTTGAATCGCTGCTTTGGCCGGATGGCGCGGTCTGCCCGCATTGCCAGAATCACAAGGAAAAAGCCATTTACAAACTGCAATCCAAAGAAGGCAGCAAAACCAAAATCCGTAAAGGGCTTTACAAATGCGGTGCTTGCCGCAAGCCATTTACCGTGACAGTTGGCACGATTTTCGAGGATTCACATTTGCCAATCAGCAAATGGCTCATGGCGTTTTTTATCATTTGCTCCAGCAAGAAATCAATCAGCGCAAACCAATTGAGCCGGATGCTCAAAATCACTTACAAGGCGGCGTGGTTTATGGCGCATCGCCTTCGCTTTGCCGTCAGTCCCGAATCGCCGTTGACCAAGCTGTTAAAGGGCGACGTTGAAGTGGATGAAACATTTGTTGGCGGCAATGGCTTCCGTTGCTCGCGTTATCGTCGCCAAACTCCGGTTGTGGCTCTGATTGAACGCGGCGGCGGGATGCAAGCCCGCGTGGTCAGCAACGTCACGCAAAAGAATCTCGGCAAAGTCCTGAATGAGTGTGTGAGCAAAGACGCTGATATGCACACGGACGAACACGGGGCATACCGCCAGCCGTTGAAGGCTTGGAAATCACATTCAACGGTTGTCCATTCTCGCGGGGAATACAGCCGCCGCAATCCAGACGGCACGGTGTCGGGCATCAATAGTTGCGAATCGTTTTTCAGCCTGTTAAAGCGCGGCGTGTATGGCTCATGGCATCATGTGAGCCGTGAGCATTTGCCGAAATACGCGAACGAATTTGCGTTCCGTTGGAACACACGCGGCCAGACAGACGGCGAGCGCATGGAAACGGCGATTGGAATGACCGCTGGCAAGCGTTTAACCTATCGGCAGGCGAGTTGAGGGAATGGGCGTTATAGCCGACAAGACTGTCTTGTGAAACCAAAAGCCCCGCACATTCCATGGGGCAGAAAGAGAAATCGTGGCAAAGTCAAAACGAGCGAAGCACAGAAAAAGACCAGCGGAAGTAATGCTGCCTAATTTATACGGCGTGGATTTCAAGGAAGGATTGCGGGCATTGCTTAAAACTCCGCCGCCGAAAAAACGAAAGAAACCATGATCGAAACGACTGGTAAAGTTGGCAGACCCGCGATGTCTAAAAAAGAGAAGCGTTGGAAGTTCATTTCCACGCGAATCTCGCAGGCTGAATATCAGGAAATCGTTCAAGCGGCCAAAGAGTCCGGTCTGGTGAAAACCAAGTGGGTGCGGACGAAACTCGTCGCCGCCGCTCGGCGCGCCTAAAAAATAAAATGAAAACTCCACCAAAAAACAACGGACAAAGTTGGGTATGTGAAAGACATAATCCCTCCCCGTCCTGTCCCCAGAATTGGGGACATGCAAGTGACGGCGGATAATGTATGCTTCACCCAGTTGCGGCTGCGAAGGCAATTCGCAGAAAGAATTTAGTGTTGTTCTCGACGAGGCCGGAGTAGTGTCCGGCCTCGTTTCTTTTTGCTCTTCCGCAAATCTCTTTAATTCGCCGGTTGCTGCTGGATTGTTCCAAATAGCGCCTCGTGCATTCCGGGCATTGGGCGTCCGTTCTTCTTGTCCCAATAACGAAAACCCGCGCTCCAGTCCCAAATCGCCCAGCCGAGCTTTTGTTCGTCGAGCGCGCGGCGGAACGCGGCGTAGAAATTGGCGCGCGATTGCGGGTCGGCACTCGTAAAGCAGCCAAATTCGCCAACGTGAACCGGGCGGCCATAATAATCCGACCACTCCCGCGCGAACTTCAGCTTGCCTTCAAACGCCAGCGGACTGCTCGGATTTTTCCCGGTTGGCAGCGTGTTGTAACGTTGAATCCAGTCCCGCACCCAGGGTTTCAACTCCAAGGACGGATCGGGCAGGAGCGGCGTGGCGGGCGGACCGGGGAACTGGATGCCTTTCACTTTCGTGTCCGGCCCGGCCCATGTTGCGCCCTGATGCGTGAAATAAAACGGCTCGTAGCAATGCACCGAGACGACAACATTGTCGTCCGGCGGCAGAACGAGGTTTTTCAATTCGTCAATGCTGCCCCAGTTGCCCGGCTCGACGAAAATCACGCGGCGCGGATTGGTCTTGCGGATTTCCGCAATCGCCCGCGCGTAAATCGGATTCATCAGCGCCGTGGTCGCGGCGGCGTGCGGCTCGTTGTCCAGTTCAAACGCAAGCTGGCCGGGAAATTTTTTATAGTGCGCCGCAATTTGACGCCAGAGCGCGAGAAATTTCTCCGACTGTCCCGCCGGGTCACGGTCCAGCTCGTCGAAATGATGGATGTTGATGATCACGGCGAGTTTGTTTGCCAGAGCATTCGTCACGACGAAATCCACCCTGGAAAAAATCTCCGGCGAAAGCGCGAAGTCCGGCGCAGGCCCAGCGTAATGATGCCAGCCGACCGGCACGCGCACATGGTCAAAAGCTTCGCTGCGCATGATGGCAAATTCATCTGCTGAACAGGTGATGCCCCAGCTTTGTCCCGGCGGCGCTTCGAGATAATTGCCAAGATTGACGCCATGCATGAACAGCCTGGCCGCGCGATAAGCCGGCGTATGGCGGCTGGCGAGCGGCTCCATCTCCGGCGGATTGGGTGGAATGAACGAACCGGCCTTTCCCGCCGCCGCACCGGCCTTGAAGCAAATGTTCAAGGCCATCGCCGCGTAAATCAAAATCAAGAATGTCTTCACTTTACGAGTTCCTGCTCAAATTGCGGGCGGACGATTGCAGATTCAAGCCTGAATGATTGGCGGATAAAAACTGTGGTGACAAAATTTGATATTGCCCGGCCGTAAATTTCATTGCGCGCTCCCGCCTTGAACTGCGCGGCGCATATCGGCAAGCCTTTTCCATTCGCCCCGCAAACAGCACAACGAGGGCATCAGGAATATTCTTGGGAAGATTTTGGAAGCTTCTGCGAACAGGCAGTCCGACTGGCTACTCGCAAAACCGTCGCAACATTTTGTTCACGAAGCCGAAACGGGAAATCGAAACGTCGCGATCAAATTCCCTCTGCTCTTCCGCGTCAATTTTTTGAATAATTGAACCGTATTTTCCAACGTCTTGATTCAGGTCGGCTTTCCAGCCGTCAACCAATTCCTCAATTTTCTTCAACTGATCCTTGTCCATCCAGATGCCGTCGCATTCCGTGCATTTGTGCAAAATAATTCCGCTCGTGTCACCGTAATTGAAATGCTCCATCTGGACATTCTTGCAGGCGGGACAATTCAATTCATCGTGGTCGTCCTTTTCGGCGGTGAAAGTCTCTTTGTTGACCGCGTCCAATGAAGCGATTTCTTCCGGCGTGAACACTTCATCATGGTGCTCGACGATTTTTTCCAGTTCGCCGGCAAATAGCCACTCGCCCTTGCAGCCGGAGCAAACTTCGATTTCCACGCCGTCGTATTCGGTTTCAGCGAGGACGGAATTGCATCGGGGACATTTCATAATTTGTTTCTAAATTATGCCTTCACCACCAACTGCCGCAACACAAAAGGCAAAATGTCGGTGTCGCCTCGCAACAGCACAACGAGGACATCCGGCAGATTCTGGAAACAATTTTGGGAACGCGGCAGTAATCTAGCCTAAATCTTTTTCTGCATTGGCCAAGAAAAGTAAAATCGTGGCCGTAAGATGCAAAACATAAGAAGCAACACTTGGCGGAACATTTGTCAGATCGGTTCCTTGTCCATGACCAGACGTTTTATTTCTAACGGTTGGAATACCACTCTCAAGTGTAGCCCGAAGACCTGTAAAATGGGATTGCCAAAACGGTTCAATAAGTCCGTTCTTAAAACATATATCAAGCAGTGTTTTTGCAGTGTCAGTTTCGGTATATTTCCAGCGCCGCTTTTTGCAAATTGCTTTCATCATGCTCTCAAAAGCCTTGAGGCATTCGTTTAGACATTCTTTGTAACGCTTGTGTCGGTAATGTTCGTGAGCGCGAAGAAATTCATCGTTAGCTCCAGCGTAAATTTTCTCTTGAAGAAATGACAAAGCTGGTTTTACAACCTCGCTGTGAACTAATTTTGAATCCATGCGGACAATTTCACCAGACTCGAATTGGTAGCCAATGCCGTGTTCATTAAATCTTTGGTTAAGTTCTGTAATTGCGTCGTCTGGCCGCATTTTAGAACCATAAAATACTCCCTGCTGATTTTCACGAACATGGGTATCAATAAGCTTGAAAATTATTTCTATGATGTCCAAAGCCTTTTCTGGATCTTGCAATTCCAGAAAATAGTTCCCAACTTTCTCAAAATTGTTGCCACGGGATTGCCGTAAGGTAAATAACCCATATTCGCGACACAAAGTGTCATGAATGTATTGATAAACTGGAGTTGCAGCATTGTAGCCATCGTCTTCACCCATTGCATCTTTACAAATATGAATTACTTGAACGCGGAAATGGTTGGGCAAATCGTTGTATTGATAAACATCAGCAACTTCGCCGCGTAGCATTTTCTGCCGTTTAGAGAATAATTGAAAGATAGCCATGTCAATCTGTCGGCATTACGCCTTCGCCACCAACTGCCGCAACACATACGGCAAAATGCCGCCGTGCTGGTAGTAGTCAATTTCGATGGGCGTATCAATGCGGCAGCGGACGGAAACATTTTCGATCTTCCCGTCCTTGCGCGTGATTTTCAGCGTGAGGTCCTGCTGCGGCTTGATGTTCGCGTGGAGGCCGACGATGTCGTAGGTCTCCGTGCCGTCGAGCTTCAACGTCTGCGCGGTCGTGCCTTCCTTGAATTGCAACGGCAGCACGCCCATGCCGACGAGATTGCTGCGATGGATGCGCTCGAAACTCTGCGCCACGACGGCTTTCACACCAAGCAGGTTCGTGCCTTTCGCCGCCCAATCGCGCGACGAGCCGGTGCCGTATTCCTGTCCGGCAAGAATGACGAGTGGAATTTTTGCCGCCTGATATTTTATGGACGCATCGTAAATACTCAACTGCTCGCCGTCCGGCTGAAATTTCGTCACGCCGCCCTCGACGCCGGGCACCATCAGGTTTTTGATGCGCACGTTCGCAAACGTTCCGCGCGTCATCACGCGGTCGTTGCCGCGACGCGAGCCGTAGCTGTTAAAGTCTTCCGGCGTCACGCCGTTCTCGATGAGATATTTTCCGGCGGGCGACGTTTTCTTGATGGAACCGGCGGGCGAAATGTGGTCGGTCGTCACGCTGTCGCCGAAAATCGCGAGCGCGCGGGCGTTCTTGATCTCCGCGATGCCGCCGGGCCGCAACGAAAAGCTCGTGAAAAACGGCGGCTCCTGGATGTAAGTGGATTTGCGATCCCATTCATAAACGTTGCCGGTACTGGACGGGATTTCGTTCCACTTCGGATTTTGTCCGGCGAAATCCTTGTAAAGTTTGCGGAAAACTTCGGGCTGCAACGCGGCCTGCATCAGGTCGCGGACTTCGCGCAACGTCGGCCACAGGTCTTTCAGAAAAACATCCACGCCGCTTTTGTCTTTGCCGATCGGATCGTGGTTCATGTCAATGTCCACGCGCCCCGCGAGCGCAAACGCGACGACGAGCGGCGGCGACATGAGAAAATTCGCCTTGATGTTCTGATGCACGCGCGCTTCGAAATTTCGATTGCCGGAAAGCACCGATGCGGCGACCAGATTATTTTTCACAATCGCGTCTTCAATCGCCGGATGCAGCGGGCCGGAATTTCCGATGCACGTCGTGCAACCGTAGCCGACGGTTTGGAAACCGAGCTTGTCGAGATACGGCGCGAGGCCGGTCTTGTTCAGATAATCCGTGACGACGCGGCTGCCGGGCGCCAGCGAAGATTTCACCGTGCTGTTGACGGTGAGTCCGCGTTCGACGGCTTTTTTCGCGAGCAAACCGGCGGCGAGCATCACGCTGGGATTGCTCGTGTTCGTGCAGCTCGTGATGGCCGCGATGAGCACCGAGCCGTTGCGAATGTCGCCTTTAAGCTGCGGCGCTTTCGCGTGGATCGAATCAGGCGTCGGATGTTCATTGAGCATCTCACGTTCGCTGCGATGGACGCCGCCATTTTCCTGACCGCCGCCGCCCGGATGAAATTCCCCACCCGCCGAGACATGCACGGTGCGCGACAGTTCCTCGGTCTTCATGCCGAAGCCGCTTTCCGTGACGGGCTTTGAAAACGCCGAAATGAAATCGCGCTTCATGTTCGGCAGTTCGATTTTGTCCTGCGGACGTTTCGGCCCGGCCACGCTTGGAACGACGGAATTCAAATCCAGTTCGAGTTCCTGCGAATATTGAATGTCACCTTTTTTTGGGATGCCCCAAAGTCCCTGCGCCTTGTAATAATTTTCGTAGGTCTTGACCGCTTCGTCGCTGCGGCCGGTCGCGCGCAGATAATTCACGCACTCGGCGTCAATCGGGAAAAAGCCCATCGTCGCGCCGTATTCGGGCGCCATATTCGCAATCGTCGCGCGATCAACCACGGGCAATGCCGTCGCACCGGGGCCGAAAAATTCCACAAATTTTCCGACGACTTTCGCCTTGCGCAACATTTGCGTGACCGTGAGCGCAAGGTCGGTCGCGGTGACACCTTCGCGCAACGCGCCGGTGAGATGCACGCCGACGACATCCGGCGTGAGAAAATAAACCGGCTGGCCGAGCATTCCCGCCTCGGCCTCAATGCCGCCGACGCCCCAACCGACGATGCCAAGGCCGTTGATCATCGTCGTGTGTGAATCCGTGCCGACGAGCGTGTCGGGATAAAAAATTCCATCCGCATTGAGAACGCCCTTCGCGAGATATTCCAGATTCACCTGATGCACGATGCCGATGCCGGGCGGAACAACTTTGAACGTGTCGAACGCCTGCATTCCCCATTTCAAAAATTGATAACGCTCACGGTTGCGCGTGAATTCCAAATCCAGATTGCGCTGCATCGAGTCCGCCGCGCCCGCGAAATCCACCTGCACGGAATGGTCCACGACCAAATCCACCGGCACGAGCGGCTCGATAATTTTTGGATTTTTGCCGAGCTTCGCGACCGCGCTGCGCATCGCCGCCAAGTCCACGAGCAACGGCACGCCGGTAAAATCCTGCAACACGATTCGCGCGACCACGAACGGAATTTCCGCCGTGCGCGTTTCATTCGGCTTCCAGTTCGCGAGTTCCTTGATGTTCGCCTCGGAAACTTTTTTGCCGTCGCAATTGCGCAGGACGGATTCCAAAACGAGCCGGATGGAAACCGGCAGTTTTGAAATCGCGCCGACGCCGGCTTTTTCCAGCGCGGGCAGCGAATAATATTTCCCTTGTTTCCCGTTGCCGAGATCAAATGTTTGAAGTGAGTTGAATAAATTATGTGCGCTCATGTCGTTCCTTTGACGGCAAGAAAATGAAGGTTGCGCGCGGGCGTGTCAAGCGAACGGAGCGCGGGCTTCAGCCCGCTTCGACTCAAAAAAGGAAATGCGCTTTGCAAAAACGTTGATTGCCGCGACTCGGACATTGAAGCGGCGTGAACGCCGCGCTCCAACATTATTCCGCAACCGTTTCGCCATGCAACAAATCCGTGATGCGGCGCACGAGGCGCGGCAAATCCAGCGGCTTGGTGAAAAAATCGTCCGCCTGCATCGCCACCGTGCGCTTGGTGACTTCGCTCGTGAGCGCGCTCATGAAAATCACCGGGATTTTTTTCGTGGAAGGCTGGCGGCGCAAAATTTCGCAGACGGACAGGCCGTCGAGGTCGGGCAGCAGGATGTCGAGGAGGATCAAGTCCGGCTTGAACTGCCGCGCCTGGCTCAACGCCTGCACGCCGTCGTTGGCCACGATGAAGTCGTAGCCCTGCCCTGCGAGTTTGTATTGCAGCAACTCGATGAAATCGTTCTCGTCATCCACCAGCAAAATCCGGTTCGCCATGCTGCCAAGTTAGCCAGACCCGCGCCAACCACAACGACGGCGAGGTTAAAATGAAGTGACGAAATGGAAACGGAAAATTGTCGCGCGAAGGAATTTTTTTAGCCACGGATTGAACACGGATGAAACACGGATTTCTTAAATATAAATTAAGGATTTTGTTTAGCCACTTCAACTTCTACAGAGATATGTTCAAAATAATTTGCAATGTTGGTGTTCTCTAAATAATACCAGACTCCGCCCTCGCTTTTGTTATCATTGCTCAAAACAACCTCCGTTATTTTATCTTTCAAATCCACTTGAGGAGACCAAAAAATCCCATTCTGCGACTCCGTCACTATCTTTAATTCCCATAAGTTGTTCGTGCCCTCGTTCCCAGCAGGTGTGCCAACAGGATACAGCCACCAGTAATTTTCCTTCTCATCACCAACCTGACGCTCCGCTTTTGCAAATATCACCACATTTGGAGATGACGATGGCACAACGAATTTGAAATGCCCTTCGGCGTCTGTTGTTGTCCTCTGGATGGTTGCCAAATCGCTAGCCAACAAATTTACCATGGACGGCCAATTGATATAATTCCATTCAAAGGCTTCGTTGAAAATGGCGTCATGCAACTGTTTTCCAACGTCAGATGATTTCTTCAATTCAACTAAATCCTTAATTTTTTTATCGAGCTTCGTTGACCAATCAAAAGCCTGTTCCCATTCTGACGAACCCGGAGAAGCAGTCTGCATTATGTCGTCGTGATATTTTTTGGCGGCAGTAAATTTATCAAGGTCGTCTTTGTAAAGCGCATTGTAGTTTGTCGTTGCTTCGTCAACTTTTGCCTGTGCCTCCGCCAGCGAGTTTGACCATTGAAGAGCGTGAGAATCGAAACATTTCCACATTTGCTGCTGGTCAAAGAGCGCGACTTCCACGTCACCGAGCCGAATGTTTTCCCCTCCTTTAGTGACAATAAATATTTGGCCGTTAATCAACTTCTCTTCCGGCAGCTGTTCCTGTTGAATGACTTTATTTGATGTTACCTGTTCTTTTTCTTTCGGTTTGCAGCCGAACAAGCTAATTGCCAATCCAATAGTAAAATATGTTGCGACGGTTTTCAGCTTCATGTTGCACCTCAAATTTTTGAAATAAAATAATTTCGAAAAATCTGAGTTTAATCCGCGTTCAATCCGTGGCTAAAAAATTTCTTCGCGCGACAATTTTTTACTTCAACTTCGCCAGCACCGCCTTGACCGCCTCGAAGTTCGGCAAATCTTTCGGCGTCGGCGTTTGTTCGCTGTATTGCACCACGCCGCCTTTATCAATCACGAACGCCGCGCGCGCCGCCGTGTCGCCCACGCCCGCGAGCATCGGGAACACCACGTCGTATTGCTTGATGACGACCTTGTTCAGGTCGCTGGCAAGCGTGATGCCGATCTTTTCCTGCTTCGCCCACGCCGCCTGCGCGAACGGGCTGTCCACGCTGACCGCGATGACGTCCGCGCCGAGTCCGGCATACGCGTCGAGTCCGGCGGTGAGGTCGCACATCTCCTTCGTGCAAACGCCGGTGAACGCGAGCGGAAAAAACAGCAGCACGGTGTTCTTCTTGCCAAAGTTGTTGCTCAATTTGACTTCCACATCTGCGGGTGATTTGGATTTGAGCGTGAAATCAGGTGCTTTGGAGCCGACGGATAATGCCATAATTATTTTGGTTTGAATTGTTAATTGTTAAATCTGCTGCGGGGAATTTTGGGCGTTCAACGTGTGCGTGTCAAATAAGGATTACAATGCGGCCAGAACTTCCGCCGCGTGTTCCTCCGGTTTCACTTCCGGCCAAATTTTTTTAATCTTGCCGTCCGGCCCGATGAGAAATGTGACGCGATAGACGCCCAGATATTTGCGGCCCATGAAACTTTTCTCGCCCCACACGCCGTAAGCTTCGACAATCTTTTTATCTTCGTCGGCCAGCAACGTGAACGACAGCTTGAATTTCTCCACGAACTTGTCGTGCGACTTCACGGAATCGGGGCTGACGCCCAGCACGACTGCGCCGGCCTTTTTGAAATCGGCGAAATGGTCGCGGAAGGCGCAGGCTTCTTTTGTGCAGCCCGGTGTGTCGTCCTTGGGATAAAAATACAGAACGACGTTTTTTCCTTTGTAATCGGCAAGGGATATTTTCCCACCGCCATTTGCCGCCACGGTAAATTCCGGCGCTTGGTCGCCCTCCTTCAATTTCAGTTTCAATTCTTTTGCCATAATTTTTCAGCCATAGATAAACACGGATGAACACAGATGGAAATGTCTTTTAATCCGGGATCATCCGTGCCCTTCCGCAGTTTTATTTTGCGTTGGTGAACTGGCCGGATGCGAGCCGAGTTGCCTGATGCCGTCAAAAACGTAATACAATCCCGAAATGCCCGTGCAAATCGCCGCGCCCAGCGCCAGATACTTCAGCCAATGCCCGCCCTGCCCCGCGTCCCACTTCAACAATATCCAAAGCACGACGGCCATTTGCAGCACCGTCGCGCACTTGCCGATGAAACGCGGGCGCACGACGACTTTGCCGACGGTGAGTTGGATGACCACCATGCCGATCAATATCAAAAAATCGCGTCCGATGATTGTGCCGGTGAGCCAGAGCGGAATCTGGCCGAGAAAAATCCCGTGATTGAAGCTCAGCGCGACAATTCCAGAAACCAAAAGCAATTTGTCCGCGAGCGGGTCGAGGATTTTCCCCAGTTCGCTGATCTGGTTGTAACGGCGCGCAATGTAGCCGTCCACGCCGTCTAAAATCGCCGTGACTGCAAAAGATAAAATGGCCAGCAGCCGGTGAATTTCATTTCCCGTGCGAACGTAGTAAATCAGTTCGACGACGAAAAACGGAATCAGCAGGATTCGCAGGATGGTGATTTTGTTGGCAGTCGTCATCGGCGGAATATTCTGACACGAATTTCACGGATTGGCACGAACGGAATGCCGCGCGAGGAGGCGGGCGAAATTTTAAGGCCGGAAACTTTTTGAAACGTCACACATCGCAAATGCTAACCGCCTGCCGCAGCGAGGCAATCGGGTCGGGACGTTTCGGGACAAATTCCTGCGCGACGTAGCCCTTGTAGCCGGTCGCGACAATCGCCCGCATGATGCGCGCGTAGTTCAACTCCTGCGTCTCATCAATTTCGCCGCGCCCCGGCACGCCGCCGGTGTGGTAGTGGTCAAAGCATTCGTGATTTTCGCGGATCGTGTCGCACACGTCGCCGTCCATGATTTGCATGTGGTAAATGTCGTAGAGCAGCTTGAACCGCTCGGAGTTGATGCGCTTCACCAGTTCGGCGCCCCACGGCACATGGTCACACTGGTAATCCTTGTGCGTGCGCTTGCTGTTCAACAATTCCATGCACAGCGTCACGTTCAATTTTTCCGCCAGCGACAAAATGCGTTTCAAACCGGTCTCGCAATTCTCCAGACCTTGGGCGTCGTCGAGGCCGGCGCGGTTTCCGGAGAAACAGATCAAACGCTCGTAGCCCGCGTCCGCCGTTTCCTGGAGCCGCTGCGTGTAGGCTTGCACCAGCTTGTCGTGATGCTCGACGCGGTTCCACGCTTTCGTAATTCCGCCGAGACCGTCAATTGTCGGATAACTCACCATCGAGCAAATCAGGCCGTGCTGCTTGACGGTCGCGAAGTCGGGCGGATTGAGCAGGTCAATCGCGACGAGGCCCATTTCCTTGCCGGCGGCGCAGAGGTCGTCCAGTTTGATTTTGCCGTAGCACCAGCGGCAGACACTGTGGTTGATGTTGCCCTTGAGTTTGGCGGGCGTTGTTGATTGGGCTCGCGCCGTTTTGCGCAGCAACGGTGTGGCGGCGGCGGCGAGCGCGGCGGACTTGATGAATTTTCGGCGGGTCATGGTGAGGACTTTGACACGGATGCCCCGGATTTGCACGAATTTCCAATCTGTTTTAATCAGTGAACATCGTGTCTCGCATCTGGTATGCCGATTGGAGAATTTATCGGCGCATCCTCGACCCCACGCTGCCCGCGCCACACATGGGTTGGCTCATTTTGGTTGGGCTTACAGCATTTGCATTCGCAGTAATCAGTGTAGATTGTCGCAATTTGTTTTATGGGTGTTCAATTCCAACCGTCGCATTTCTTTATGCCACAGAATGGTATTACCGACGCAAGTGCAACAAAGTAAAGGCGCATAAAACAGCGGATTGATATTTATTCTTCCGATTTGATTTCACCGCCGCCGATAAATAAACCACCAGAACCAGATCGTTCCCAGCGCGCCACAGATGGCCGCGGCGAGAAAATTGACCGACGGACTCACGCTCCACAACCACGCGCCGAGAAAGGAACCGCTCGTCACCGTGCAGTCGCGGATGAGATAATACGCGCCGTAAGTCCGCGCACGGAGTTCCGGAACCGCCTCGCCAATAATAAGCGCCTTGCGCGCTGGTTCGCCGAATTCCTTCAGCCCGCGCACGACAAACGCCAGTGCCAGCCACGCGAAATTGTGCGCCCACAGCAGCGTCAGCGGAAACAGCGTGAAGAAAACGAACGTGACCAACACGAACGGGCGGCGTCCGTATTTGTCCGCGAGATGCGCGACGGGAATGTAGCAGAGCACCGCCGTGACCATTTCAAACGTGACGAGATAACCGAATTGTTGCGCCGTCAAGCCGCCGTGATCCATCGCCCACAAAATGATGAACGCATACGGAATCCGTTCGCAGAAACGGATGAGAATGTCGCTGACGAGCAGTTCGCGCAGCGCAGGCGTGAAGGTTTTCACGACGCCGAAAAATGACATTTGTGCGGTAGGGACGGCGCGCGGCGCCGTCCGGTCGTCGCAGCGCGACGACCCTACCGGCTCGAACATGAACCATTGAAACGCCGCTGTCAGCAGGCTCATCGCGATGCAAAGCGCGAGCGCGTAACGCACGCCGTCCGTCCACCCGAAGCGCGTGAGCAGCCAGCCGCCGATGAGCGGACCAAGCATCATTGGTACGCGACGGATCATGGATTGAACGCCGACACCCATCGTGTGGCGATGGCTTTGCAGCGAAGTAGCGATGACGGAAAATGTAGCTGGCAATGACAACGCGTTCCACGCGAGAAACAAAAACGAACCGAGCAGCAGTGCGGGCCAGCTTTGCCAGACCAAAACCATGACGTAACCGGCAATTGAAATCATGCTGAAGAGCAGCAGCGATTTTCTTTGTCCCCAATGATCGGTAAGCCAGCCGCCGGGATAGGCGTAAATCGCGCCGAGAAAAGTTTGCAACGCGTCGAACAGTCCGATGATGAAAATTCCGCCGCCGAGCGTCTCAATATATTTTGGCGCGAAGCCGAGCCAGAGTTTTTCACCTGTGCCCGCCAGCAACAGCGCGATGAGCAGCAGCGAGGTGTTGCGCCGCAGCGCGAGAAATTCAGAAATGGTTTTCAACCTGCTCATTGCTGCCGATTAGCTTTCACCGAATTCCATTTCTGTTCAATTTCCAAAATGCCCGGCTGCGCGCTTGACTCGACCGCGACGATGAATTTGACTGGCAGCTACCCAGCGCGTCATGTTTATCGCCATTCCAGTCGGGATGAATTACCGGACCGAAAGGCTCCCGCTCGTCACATTGTCCCTCATCGGCATCAACACGCTGGTCTATCTCGTCTCGCTGATTTTCCATTTCAGCACGGACGGCGAATCGGATGTCTGGATTTTCGGACATCTCTGGCTGATTCCGGCGCAATCTTTTTTGTGGACGTATCTGACCTCGATGTTCGTCCACGCGGGATTTTTCCATCTGCTGGGCAACATGATTTTCCTTTTCCTGTTCGGCTCGTGCGTGGAAGACATCGTCGGGCGGCTGCGGTTCGCAATTTTTTATCTGGCGGGCGGGCTGGCGGCGGAATTCGTTTATATCGCGATGTCGCCGGATCATTTCATGTCAATCCGCCCGATGGGCGGCGCGTCGGGCGCCATCAGCGCGTGCATGGGAATGTATCTGCTGCTGCGCGCGGGCGCGGACATCGAGTTCAAATACTTTTTCTGGTTCATTTACATTCGGGCGGGCGAATTTGAAATTCCGGCGTGGGTGGCGATCACGTTCTGGTTTTTGAAGGATCTGTTCTGGGCGGTGCTGGGCATGGTCTCCAAACACGCCGGCGGCGGTGTGGCGTTCGGCGCGCACGTCGGCGGATTTCTGGGAGGGCTGGCCCTGATCGCCAGTTACAAATGGATTGTGCGGGCGCACGACGCGGAAAGCGCGCAACCCAGGCTGGTCATTGATCCAGCCACGATTCTGACTCCCGCCATGGCGAGGCAGTCCCAAACTCTGGTCACCAGCGAAACGCCGACGATTTTTCTGCACGACGGCTCGGAGCAAACCGGGCCGTTCACACTCTCGGAGGTGCAGGCGAAATTGCAGCACGGTGAAATCGGGCGCGAGACGCAGTATTGGAGCGAGGGCATGACGGACTGGCAGAGCGTCGTGGATTTGTCGAGCCACCCGATTGAATGAAGGCGTTGCATCGGCGGCGATGCGTTGCTAATTTCTACCCGCGTAAAATGAAAAACGAACATTCCTCCAAACCGCTCGTAGGCATTTTGATGGGCAGCGATTCGGACTGGCCGGTGATGGAAGCCGCCGCCGATGCGCTGACGGAATTCGACGTCGCCAGCGAGGCGAAGGTCATCTCCGCGCACCGCGATCCGCACGGGCTTGAAGAATATGTTTCCAGCGCCGTTGCGCACGGATTGAAAGTCCTCATCTGCGGCGCGGGTGGTGCGGCGCATCTCGCGGGTGTCACCGCGGCATTCACCACGTTGCCCGTCATAGGCGTGCCGATTCTGGGCAAATCCACGGACGGACTCGACTCGCTTTTATCCATGGTGCAGATGCCGCCAGGCGTGCCGGTCGCCACGGTCGCCATCAACGGCGGACGCAACGCGGGGATTCTCGCCGCGCAAATTCTCGCGGTCGGCGATACGCGTTTGCAGAAGGCGTTGGTGGATTTCAAATTGAAGCTTGCTGACGAATCTCGTGCGAAGAATAAAATGCTCTGCAAAAAAATCAATTAACAAGGAAAACGAAATTATGCCGACATTAGCCACAACTGTAGACGGGCTTAAACTGTCGAATCCATTTATCATTGGATCAGGGCCGCCCGGAACCAATCTTAACGTCATAAGCAAGGCGTTCACCGAAGGCTGGGGCGCGGTTATCGCCAAGACCGTCAGCCTCGACGCGTCCAAGGTGATCAACGTCACTCCGCGCTATGGCAAGCTGCTCGCGACGAGCGGCGAGGTCATCGGCTGGGAAAATATTGAACTCATCAGCGACAGGCCGTTCAAAATTTGGGAAGAGGAATTTAAGAAGTGCAAAAACCTTCATCCTGACGGCGTGCTCATCGCGTCCATCATGGAAGAATATAACAAGGACGCGTGGATCGAACTCGTCAAGCGCTGCGAGGCTTCCGGCGTGGACGGTTTTGAACTGAATTTTTCCTGCCCGCACGGTTTGCCGGAACGCAAGATGGGCGCGGCGATGGGTCAGGACCCGGATATTCTCGAAGAGGTTTGCGGCTGGGTGAAAAGCGCGGCGACCAAACCGTTCTGGGCAAAGATGACGCCGAACATCACGCACATCGAAGACCCGAGCCGGGCGGCGTTGCGCGGCGGCGCGACCGGCTTGAGCGCCATCAACACCATTCGCAGCGTCGTGGGCGTGAACCTCGACACGCTGCGTCCCGAACCGAGCGTCGAAGGCTACACCACGCCCGGCGGTTATTCGTGCAAGGCGGTCAAGCCAATCGCGCTCCGCATGGTCATGGAAATCGCCACGATGATCCGCAAGGAATTTCCCGAACGTTCACTCTCCGGACTAGGCGGCATCGAAAGCGGCAACGACGCCGCGCAATTTATTTTGCTCGGCTCGGACACGGTGCAAGTCTGCACCGGCGTCATGAAGTTCGGTTACGAATGCGTAAAACCCATGTGCGACGAACTGCTCGCGTTCATGGCAAAGCACAAATTCGAGACGCTCGCCGATTTCAAGGGCAAGAGCCTGGACTATTTCACCACGCACGCCGACCTCGTGAAACGTCAGGCCGAACGCAAGGCTGCGCAAAAAGCCGCCGCCGCCACGAAGATGGTTCAAGCCGACGGCGAATGGAGCGGCAGCGACTTCGTGAAACAATCCAACGCGCTGGCGCGATAAAATAAATCCATCCAGCAAATCGTGGTTACACATCGCGTCAAGGTTTCGCCGTCGAAGGTTGCGCTTCCAAAAAGCGACCAACTCGCCTGGAAAATCGCGGCCGTGGCTTCTGCCAGCGAGACAATTGATCCGCTCGCGGGCGAAATGGTGATCAATCGCATCATTGATAACGCGGCGGTCGCACTTGCCGCCATCAATCGCACTCCGGTCGCGAACGCGCGCACGCAGGCGCTCGCGCATCCGCGCTTGAACGGCGCGACATTGTTCGGCGTTCCGGCGGCGCAGCGATTCGATTGCGAATGGGCCGCGTGGGCGAATGGTGTCGCGGTGCGCGAGTTGGACATGCACGACACGTTTCTCGCGGCGGATTATTCGCATCCGGCGGACAACATTCCGCCGCTGCTTGCCGTCGTGCAGCAATGCGGTCGCAGCGGCACGGATTTGTTGCGCGGCACTCTCGTCGGCTACGAAATCCAGATGGATTTGGTCCGCACGATCTGTCTGCACGAGCACAAAAAAGATCACATCGCGCATCTCGGCCCGTCCGTCGCCGCCGGTTTGGGCGCAATGTTGAAGCTCGACACGGAAACCATTTTTCAAGCCGTGCAGCAGGCGGTTCATGTGACCTTCACGACGCGCCAGTCGCGCAAGGGCGAAATTTCCAGTTGGAAAGCCTACGCGCCGGCGCATGCGGGCAAGCTGGCGATTGAAGCCGTTGACCGCGCGATGCGCGGCGAAAAAAGTCCGTCGCCGATTTACGAAGGCGAAGACAGCGTCATCGCGTGGATGCTCGGCGGCAAGGAAGCGAGCTACGAAGTGCCGCTGCCCTCGCCCGGCGACCCGTGCCGTGCGATTCTTGATTCCTACACGAAGGAACATTCCGCCGAGTATCAGGCGCAGGCGTGGATTGACCTCGCGTTCAAGTTGCGTCCGCAGATTCCCGACCTGAAAGCGATCCGCGAGATCATCATCCACACGAGCCATCACACGCATTTCGTCATTGGCACCGGCGCGGGCGACCCGCAGAAATCCGACCCGAATGCCAGCCGCGAAACGCTCGACCATAGCATCATGTTCATCTTTGCGTCGGCGCTGCACACCGGTTTCTGGCATCACGTCAAAAGCTACGCGCCCGAAGTCGCGAAGCATCCCGACGTCGTCGCGCTCTGGAAAAAAATCACGACGCGCGAGCACGCGGAATGGACGCGCCGTTATCACTCGACCAATCCGAATGAAAAAGCTTTCGGCGGTCGCGTGGAAATCATTTTCAACGACGGTAAAAAAATCACGGACGAAATCGCCGTGGCCAACGCGCATCCGCTCGGCGCAAAACCGTTTGGCCGCGCCGATTACATCCGCAAGTTTGAAACACTGACGGAAGATTTGGTTTCCCCTGACGAATCAAAACGGTTTTTGCAACTCGTCCAACGCTTGGCGCAACTTTCAGCGGCGGAAGTTGGCGAACTGAACGTCGTGCTTCCGCCGAACAAACTGACTTGCACTGCACGCGATAAACGCGGCATTTTCTAGCCATGCTTCAAGCCACCAAATCCGCTTCAGACAAGCGCAAGGATTTTCGCGCGGCGCTCAAAACCGGAAAACTGCTGCGCTTTCCCGGCGCGTTCTCGCCGCTCGTGGCGATGACGGTTCAGAAGCACGGCTTCGACGGCGTTTATGTTTCCGGCGCGGCGCTGTCGGCGGATTTGGGTTTGCCGGACATCGGATTGACGACGTTGTCCGAAGTCGCGGCGCGCGGCGGCGCGATTGCGCGCGCGACGGATCTGCCCGCGCTGATTGACGTGGACACGGGCTTTGGCGAGGCGTTGAACGCGGCGCGCACAATTCAAACGCTCGAAGACGCCGGCTTGTGCGGCTGTCATCTGGAAGATCAGGTGAATCCAAAACGCTGCGGCCATCTCGACAACAAATCGCTCGTAACGATGCAGGCGATGGCGGAAAAAATCCGTGCCGCCGTCGGCGCGCGGCGCGACAAAAATTTTCTCATCATGGCGCGGACGGACGCGCGGGCTTCTGAAGGTTTGGACGGCGCAATTGCGCGGGCGAAGGCTTATGTTGACGCCGGTGCGGACGCGATTTTTCCCGAAGCGCTGGCGGACGAAGGCGAGTTTGAAAAATTTCGCAACGCCGTCAAAGTGCCGCTGCTCGCGAACATGACAGAGTTTGGCAAAAGTAAATTGCTGACGGCAAAACAGCTTGCCGACCTCGGCATCAATATCGTGATTTATCCGGTGACAACGCTGCGGCTGGCGATGAAAGCCATCGAGAGCGGACTGGCGGCGATAAAAAAAGAAGGCAGTCAGGCGTCTTTGGTCGGCGAGATGCAGACGCGCGCGGAGCTTTACGAATTGTTGCGCTACGAAGATTATGCGAAGCTCGACAAGGAAATTTTTAATTTCAAACTATGAGATGAACATGAGCGACGACGCAAACATCCATCGCGGTCTCGACGGGGTTGTGGTAGACACGACGCGCATCTCGAAAGTGATGCCGGAGATCAACTCGCTGGTTTATGCCGGCTATCCCGTCCAGGAATTGTGCGAGCATTGCCACTTCGAGGAAGTCGCGTGGCTCATGTGGCACGGCGAACTGCCGACGGCAAAACAACTCGCCGGCTTCATGGCCGCCGGCCGAAGCCAGCGCGAAATCACCAAAGACCTGCTGTCCATGATCCAAAAGTATCCGCGCACGGCGCATCCGATGGACGTGTTGCGGACGGCGGTGAGTTTTCTCGGAATGGAAGATGCAGAGCTGGACAAGAGCGACGCGGCGATGAATTTGAAGCGTTCCATCAGCATGATGGCGAAGATTCCCACGATGATCGCGGCGTTTTATCGCCTTCGCAAAGGACAGGATTTCATTCCGCCGCGCAGCGATCTCGGTTTCGTGGAAAATTTTTTCCACATGATCTTCGGCAAAGTGCCCGAGCCGGAAGTTGTCCATGCGTTTGAAGTGTCGCTGATTCTTTACGCGGAACACGGCTTCAACGCCTCGACGTTCACCGCGCGCACGGTGGTTTCGAGTTTGTCGGACATTTACAGCGGCGTGGTTGGCGGCATCGCGTCGCTCAAAGGCCCGTTGCACGGCGGCGCGAACGAGGCGGTTATGCACATGCTGCTGGAAGTCGGCGAACCTTCGCGCGCGAAGGAATGGATGCTGGCCGCGCTCCGCGAAAAGCGCGTGGTGATGGGCTTCGGCCATCGGGTCTATAAAAATGGCGATTCGCGCGTGCCGACGATGAAAAAATACGCGCGCAAGATGGCGGAGTTCACCGGGCAGTCGAAGTGGCTCGACATCGCGGACATCCTCGAAGCCACGATGCGCGAGCAGAAGAACATCCACCCGAACCTCGACTTTCTTAGCGGCCCGGCCTATTACATGATGGCTTTCGACATTGACATGTTCACGCCGTTCTTCGTGATGGCGCGCATCACCGGCTGGACGGCGCACATCATGGAGCAACTCGCGGACAACCGGCTCATCCGTCCGCTTTCGCAATACAACGGCCCGGCGCAGCGAAGCGTAACGCCGTTGAAACAACGGTCTAATCAGTGATCTTGAACACTCATGCGAATGTGCCCAAGAGTTAAAATATGTTGCATCAAGTCCTCTGCTGAAGCAGCGTTGGCAATTGCGTGCGGAGCTTCAGCGGTGGGTTTGGTTTCAGCCATGCCCAGTGGTCCGGGCGTCATTTCCGAGGAGGCGATCACATTGATTGCCAAAACTGTGCCGCCGCCAATTGCGACTTTTCTCCTCACCAGCGAACGCTCGCCGGAAGCTATCATCGCACAACAGCGTCGCTGCCGCACGAACACGCTTCAACTCTGCGACCATTTATCCGCCGAGGTTTATCCCCGGCTTCGTAATGAATTACCGGGCATCGCTCTGGTGCAGGTCGTGCATGTGACCGACTCTTCATCCGTGGATTATGCAGTCGCTGCGGCTGAACATATGGATGCGCTCTTGCTCGACTCCGGCAACTTGCAGCTCGCCGTCAAAGAACTCGGCGGCACGGGACGCACTCACGATTGGACGTTGAGCCGTCGTATCCGCGACGCCATTCACATCCCGCTTTTTCTGGCGGGAGGCCTTACTCCGGCCAACGTCGCCGATGCCGTCGCTGCGGTTGAACCGTTTGGCCTCGACTTGTGCAGCAGCGTCCGCACGGATGACAATCTTGATCCCGTCAAACTTCACGCTTTTTTTTCTGCGATTGAAGAAACTTTTTGAATTAATTTTATGAGCAAAACACTTGAACCCTGTCCCAATTTTATCGGCGGCGAATGGCTTCATCCCAAAGTCGCCGGCACGCCGGTTTTCAATCCGTCTGTTGGCGAAGTCATCGCCGAATGTCCCATCGGCACGGCGGCGGACGTGAACGCCGCCGTCGAGGCCGCGCACGCCGCATTTCCCGCGTGGATGGAAACGCCGCCCGTCGAACGCGCGCGGATTCTCGGCAAATTCAAAATGTTGATGGAGGATAATTTCGAAGAAATTGTTCGCAGCAACACGCGCGAGCACGGCAAGACGCTCGTCGAATCGCGCGGCGACGTCAAGCGCGGCATGGAAGTCGTCGAGTTCGCGCTCGGCGTGCCGTCGCTGATGATGGGCGAGGTGCTGGAGAACGTCGCGCGCGGCATTGATTGCGAGGCCATCCGCCAGCCGCTCGGCGTTTGCGCCGGCATCACGCCGTTTAATTTCCCCGCGATGGTTCCGTTGTGGATGTATCCCATCGCCATCGCGTGCGGAAACACGTTTGTTCTGAAGCCGAGCGAAAAAGTTCCACTTACCGCGATCAAAATCGCGAAACTGCTCGAAAAAGCCGGTTTGCCGAAAGGTGTATTGAACATCGTCCACGGCGGGCGCGAAGTTGTGGACGCGCTGCTCACGCATCCGAAGGTGAAGGCGATTTCATTCGTCGGCTCGACGCCGATTGCGCGCTACATCTACGAAACCGGCACGAAGCATGGCAAACGCGTCCAGTCCAACGGCGGCGCGAAAAATTACGTCATCATCATGCCCGACGCCGACGTGGAAAATTCGACGCACGGCGTCATTGAGGCCGCGTTCGGCTGCGCGGGTGAACGCTGCATGGCGGGTTCAACGGCGGTCGTCGTTGGCGGCGCGGAGAACAGTGTTTTGCCGACACTTATCGAAGCCACGCGCAAAATCAAAGTCGGCCCGACCGACCGCGAAGCGCAGCCGGACATGGGCGCAGTCATCACGCGCCAGCATCGCGACCGCGTTTTGGAATTGATCGAGGCTGGCGTGAAAGAAGGCGCGAAAATTCCCGCCGATGGTCGCGGCATGAATGTCAGCGAAGCACCAAATGGTTTTTATGTCGGCGCGACGATTCTGGATCACGTTGAACGCGGCATGACGGTGGCGAAGGAGGAAATTTTCGGTCCGGTGCTAAACGTGATGCACATGGACGACCTCGACAAGGCTATCGAACTGGCGAACAAATCGTTTTATGGCAACGGCGCGTCCATTTTTACACGTAGCGGCAAGGCGGCGCGCGAGTTCAAGCATCGCGTCAACTGCGGCATGGTCGGCATCAACATCGGCGTGCCCGCTTCGATGGCGTGGTTTCCGTTTAACGGCTGGAACGAATCCTTCTTCGGCGATTTGCACATGCAAGGCCGCGAAGGCGTGCAGTTTTTTACGCAGCAGAAAGTCACCACCAGCCGATGGTTTAGCTATGGTGAAGGAGATATTTGGCATACGGAAAAGAAGTGACAAGTGATATGTGATGAGTGACGAGTTTCCAAATCGGACTGTGGACGCGAATGGCAACGCGCAGAGTTATCGCGACTTGTTAGTTTGGCAGAAAGGCATTGCGCTGGCGAAAACGATTTGCAAACTCGCGGTGGCATTTCCGTCAGAGGAAAAGTTTGGGCTGATTTCACAGATGCGGCGTGCGGCGGTTTCCATTCCGTCAAACATCACCGAGGGACAGGCACGTCACACGACCGGCGAGTTTATTCTATTCATTTCTCACGCCGAAGGTTCGCTTGCTGAACTCGATACGCAATTAATCCTTGCAGCCGAACTTGATTTTCTGACCGCTGCCCAAGCCAAGCCCTGCGCTGAATCTATTTCCGGACTCCGCCGTATGCTAAACGGCCTTCGTCGTGTCGTGAGCGGCCAAAAACCTCCAACTCGTCACTTGTCACATATCACTCATCACTAAATCATGAGCCTGCTACTAAAAAACGGAGAAATCGTAACCGCAAGCGAACGCTATGTGGCCGACATCTTCTGCGAGAACGAAACCATCACGCGTATTGACCGCGACATCTCGCCGCTCAAAGGAGCGGAGGTCATTGATGCGAAAGGCAAATTCGTCTTCCCCGGTTTCATTGACCCGCACGTTCACATTTATCTGCCGTTCATGGGCACGCTGGCGAAAGATGATTACATCACCGGCAGTGAGGCTGCGCTGGTTGGCGGCACGACGACGCTCATTGAAATGTGCTGTCCCGCGCGCAAGGACGATGCGCTCGAGAGTTTTGAGCTTTGGATGAAGCAAGCCATCGGCAAATCCGCGTGCGATTTTACGTTTCACATGGGCGTGACGAAGTTCGACGACAAATCCGAGAAGCAACTTCGCGAAATCGTGAAGCGCGGCATCAGCTCGTTCAAAATTTTTCTCGCCTACAAAGGCGCGTTCGGAATTGATGACGCGGAGCTTTATCGCACGCTCAAGCTGGCGAAGGAACTTGGTGTTATCGTCACGGCGCATTGCGAGAACGAGACGCTCGTCACTGAACGCTGCAAGGAGTTGGTTGCCGCCGGAAAAACCGGCCCGGAATTTCACGAACCGAGCCGCCCGCCCGCCGTGGAGGCCGAGGGCGTGCATCATTTGATGACTTTCGCCGAACTCACCGGCGCGGCGACTTACATCGTCCACTTGAGTTGCAAGGAAGCGCTTGATCAGGCCATCGCCGCGCGGCAACGCGGCGTGCGCGTCGCCGTCGAGACGCTCATCCAGTATCTCACGCTCGACAAAACTTACGCGGAGAAGCCGAAGTTTGAGGGTGCAAAATATGTCATGTCGCCGCCGCTGCGCGACAAGCGGAATCAGGAAATTCTCTGGAACGGCCTGCGCGACGGCCTCGTGAAAACCGTCGCCACCGACCACGCGCCGTTCGATTTCAAGACGCAAAAGCCGATGGGCAAAAATGATTTCACCAAGATTCCCAACGGCATTCCATCGCTCGAAGAACGCATCAACCTGCTCTACACCTACGGCGTGAAAACGGGCAAGATTGACCTGCACACGTTCGTGAACGTCGCCAGCACGCAGGTCGCGAAGACGTTCGACCTCTTCCCGCGCAAAGGCACGATCCAACCCGGCGCGGACGCCGACCTCGTCGTGTTCGACCCGGATTATCGCGGGAAAATTTCCGTGAAGACGCAGCACATGAACGTGGATTACAGCGCGTTTGAAGGCTGGAAAATCGAAGGCCGTCCGAGCGTCGTCACCGTGCGCGGACAAGTCGCGGTGCGCGATGGGAAATTTGTCGGCAAAATTGGGCGTGGAAAATTTTTACAGCGCAAGCCGAGTCATTTTTGATGAAATCGAGGAAGCTATCCCTAGAAAAAGAGGCTCAATCCGGCGAATCGGGAAAGCCTGCATTCTTGGCACGCCCAAAAGACGCTCCTGTTTATCACGGTTTCCCAATCGTTCCCGAAACTGAAACTGACGGCTGGTTTTATGGCGCAATAACCGAATTTGAAGATTCAAATGGTTGTGAAGACGGAGATGCTTTTGTTGTTGCACCCGATGGCTCACGAGCTGGTTTAGTTTGGTCTGTTGGCGAAGGAACGATTTCGGAAATTTGCTCGCCCGATAAAGGTCGGTGGGGCGTTTATCAAATTTGGTTTCCAAAAGTAATCAAAACCAAAGACGATTTGATTTTTAATTTTCAGACTGTGTTGCCGCAGTTAAAAGAAATTTACGAACGGATAAAAAAGCAAAAATGAGTTCCATTCCCAGCGGCCTTACCGCCAACGCGCCCGATGTCGAGGCCGACATCGAGCAGAGCCGGCTGTTCAACGCCGATCTCGCGCCTGTGCCGCAATCGCGGCGCAAGTGGGGCATGTTGAGCTTCGCCGCGCTGTGGATCTCCATGTCCGCGTGCATCCCGACCTACATGCTCGCGTCGGGTCTCATCGGCGGCGGCATGAACTGGTGGCAGGCCATCCTCACGATTTTTCTCGGCAACCTCATCGTGCTCATCCCGATGATCCTCAACGCGCACGCCGGAACGCTCTACGGAATTCCGTTTCCGGTCTATTGCCGCGCGTCTTTCGGGACGAAGGGCGCGAACGTGCCGGCCATTCTCCGCGCGCTCGTCGCGTGCGGCTGGTTCGGAATCCAGACATGGATCGGCGGCGAGGCCATTTACAAAATCTGCGTGACGATTTTCAACCTGCATCCCGCGCCGGCGACGAACTGGCTCGGCATCACGGGCGGGCAATTCCTGTGCTTCCTGTTTTTCTGGGGCGTCAACATGTTCGTGATTTATCGCGGCATCGAAACGATCCGCTGGCTGCTGAACCTCAAAGCGCCGCTGCTCCTCGCGCTCGGATTGCTGCTGCTGTGGTGGGCGTGGCGCGCGGCAGGCGGCTTCGGGCCGATCCTGTCGCAGCCGTCGGCGTTTGATGCAGGCCAACCGAAAGCCGGACAATTCTGGATTTACTTTTTCCCGGCGCTCACGGGCATGGTCGGTTTTTGGGCGACGCTCTCGCTGAACATTCCTGATTTCTCGCGCTACGCAAAATCGCAGCGCGACCAGATCGTCGGCCAGACGCTGGGCCTGCCGCTGACGATGGCGCTGTATGCGTTCATCGGCGTCGCCGTCACGTCGGCCACGACAATTATTTACGGCGAAACGATTTGGAATCCGGTGGATGTGCTGACGCATTTCAAAAATCCCGTCGTGCTCGTCGTCGCGATGCTTTCGCTGTGCATCGCCACACTCGCCACGAACATCGCGGCCAACGTCGTGAGTCCGGCGAATGATTTCGCACATCTCGCGCCGAGGAAAATTTCCTTCCGCATCGGCGGACTCATCACCGGCATCGTCGGCATCTTGATGATGCCGTGGAAACTCGTGGCCGACCCGAACGGCTACATCTTCACCTGGCTCATCGCCTACAGCGCGTTGCTCGGACCGATCGGCGGAATTTTGATCGCGGATTATTTTGTCTGCCGCCGCTGCAAACTGAACGTCACCGCGCTCTACCAAACCGACGGCGAATATCATTTCACGAACGGCTTTAGCATCGTCGCCTTGATTTCATTGGTGATCGGCGTCCTGCCGAGCCTGCCCGGATTTCTGGTGAACATCAACGCGCTGTCGGCGGAAAACATTCCGGCCTCGCTCGCGCACCTTTACAATTACGCGTGGTTCATCGGCTTCGCCGTGGCGTTCGTGGTTTATCTAGCTGGTAGAAAATTGTTTGCGCGCGTCTGAAAGTTCATCAGACGAGCATTTCAAAATAAACCAGCGGCGCACCACGATACGATGCGCGGCCCACTTCACGGAATCCGCATTTGCGATAAAATTCACCCGCGCCGGCGGCGGCATCGTAAGCATCAAGACGAATTGCGTTCGCCGGCCACTCCTTCACAATTTTTCCTGCGGCCTCGACACAAAGTTTGCCAATTCCTTGCCGTTGTAATTCCGGCGCGACGGCCATCGCCGTCAGATAAATCGGACGTTCACATTTGCTGAAATACTTTTTGTCAATCGCCCACGGTTTTTTCGTTCCGAGTGCCAGCATCGCGATAATTTTATTTTGGCGGCGCACCACGAAAATCGTTGCCATTCGCATCACAAACAAAACCCATTTCTCCGAAGTTTCGCCCGACCACGGGCCGTTGCCGTGGATTTCAGTTAGTTTTTGCGCCGCTGTCGTATGCAGGGTTGCGATGGCGGCGGCGTCTCCGGGTTTGGCGATTTCAAGTTTGATGCGCACGACAAATTAGATTCTTTGAGTCGCGCTAGTTTGTCCAGCCGTGAACATTCAGCATTGAACATTTCGCGCGGAAAGTCCAAGATGGCTTCTCAAATTAAGGAACAAAGACGATTTGCGTTTTACATTATGAAAAACATCCCGTTGCCCCCGACCAGTCATCAACCGAAAAAATATTCCGGCCCGTCCGCCGACGAAGTGCTCGCGTTGCGCAGGCAATTCATGAACCCCGGCATTTTTCTCTATTACAAAAAGCCGCTCATGGTCGTCGAGGGTTCGATGCAATATGTCTGGGACGAAACCGGCAAGCGTTATCTCGACGGTCTCGGCGGCATCGTGACGATCAGCGTGGGGCATTGTCATCCGCACGTCATCGCGGCGGGCAACAAGCAGAGCGAACTTTACCAGCATTCGACGACGATTTATCTGCACCCGAACGTCGCGCAATACGCCGAGAAGCTCGCGTCGAAAATGCCGGACGACTTGAAGGCATGCTATTTCGTGAACTCCGGCTCGGAGGCGAACGATCTCGCGTTGCTCATGGCGCGCGCTTACACGCAGAATTACGACCTCATCGCGTTGCGCAACGCGTATCACGGCGGCAATGCGTCGGGCATGGGCGTCACGGCGCACAGCACCTGGAAATACAATGTGCCGCACAGTTTCGGCGTGCATCACGCGCTCGCGCCGTATCAATATCGCGGCGTTTTTGGCTATGACGATGCGGATGCCGGAAAAAAATACGCGGCGGACGTGAAAGAGGTGATTGACTTTGCGACGCCGGGAAAAGTCGCGGGCTTCATCGCGGAATCCATCCAAGGCGTCGGCGGCTTCGTGGAATTTCCGCAAGGTTATCTCAAGCAGACTTACGAATACGTCCGCGCCGCCGGCGGCGTGTGCATCGCGGACGAGGTGCAGACCGGCTTCGGCCGCACGGGCACGCATTTCTGGGGCTTTGAGACACAAGGGGTGATTCCCGACATCGTGACGATGGCGAAGGGAATTGGAAATGGCTGTCCGCTTGCGGCAGTGGTGACAACGCATAAAATCGCGCAGTCGCTCGTCGGGAAAATCCATTTCAACACCTTCGGCGGAAATCCCGTCGTCAGCGCGATGGGCAAGGCCGTTCTCGAAGTTATCGAGAAAGACAATCTTCAAGCGAACTCGCTCAAGCTCGGCAACCACATCCACGCCGGACTCGCAAAACTGAAAGAGAAACACAAAATCATCGGCGACGTGCGCGGCAAGGGTTTGATGATCGGTATCGAAATGGTCAAAGACCGCGCGACGAAAGCGCCCGCATCTGCCGAGTGCGCGATGGTTTTGGAGAAAGCGCGCGAATTAGGCTTGCTCATCGGCAAAGGCGGCCTGTGGGGTCAGACGATCCGGTTCGCGCCGCCGATGTGCATCACGCAGGCTGACGCGGATTTCTTGCTGGAAGTTTTGGACGAATCGTTCTCGACGCTTTGATTCTGAAAATGAAATTGATCCAGCATAATTACGGCAAAGCGAAAGTGCGCGTGCTGAAAGTTTTTCGCGCCGGGAAAATCCATTCCATCAAGGAACTGGAAGTGCAGGTCATGTTGCAGGGCAACTTCGACGCTTCCTACGCGAAAGCGGACAACCGCCTCGTCGTCGCGACCGACTCGATCAAGAACACTATCAACGTGTTTGCCAAACAAAAACTCGGCGCGGAGACGGAGACATTCGGCATCGTGCTAGGCGAACATTTTCTCAAAACTTACAAACACGTCAGCCGCGTGGAAGTCAGTTTGACGGAGCATTGCTGGAACCGGATTTCCGTCGGCGGCAAACCGCACGCACATTCGTTTCTGGAGAAAAGTGCGGCGAAGCCGTTCGCCAAAATTATTTCTACGCGCACGAAAACGGAAGTTGAATCTGGCATCGAAGAATTATTCATCCTCAAAACAACGGCGTCGGGCTTTGAAAATTTTCTGCGCGACGAATTCACGACGTTGCCGGAAACGAGTGACCGCATCTGCGCGACCAAATTGAAGGCGGTGTGGACTTACGCAAAAAAACCGAAAAGCTACGCGAAGACGAACAGCACAATTCTCGACGCGATGCTGGCCGTCTTTGCAAACAAATTCAGCCCGTCCGTGCAAGTCACACTTTTTCAAATGGGCGAGGTGGCGTTGAAAATTGCGCCGGAGATTTCCAAAATCCACATTGCGATGCCGAACAAGCATTGCCTGCTTATCCATCTCAAACCGTTTGCCTTGGAAAACAAAAATGAATTGTTCGTTCCAACGGACGAGCCACACGGGCAGATTGAAGGAACCGTGGCGAGAAGTTAACTCTTCGCCCCCTTGCATTGTCACGGCACACGGCGGGATCCAGGCATCTTCTAGACTTGCCATCGGGAAAAATCATCCGGCGCGCTTGAAAACGGCGTTGAAGGAACAGCACGGCGGCATATGTTTCAAATTTTTTGGCCAGCCGTAATTTGCCTTCGCGGGATGATTCGTTTGCCAATCAGCGCCAGCGTGATGGCCACGCACGCCCACCCAAACCAGTCGCCGTGGCGGTGGTAAAACGTTGGCGCGCGATTTTCGCCAACCGGAATTTCCACCGTCATCGCGCCGGGGCCGTGAACGTCGCCGGTCTGGTCGGTGAGAACTTTTTGGATCCGGCCGTGGGCGTCAATCCAGCAGGTCACGCCATTGTTGGCGCAGCGGACGAGCGGCAGGCCGTTTTCGACGGCGCGAAAAATGGCGGCGGCGGCGTGCTGCCATTGTTCCGCACTCTTGCCGAACCAGCCGTCGTTCGTGAGATTCACTAGAAAATCTGTGTCGTCGTCCGCTGCACCGCGCGCTGTCCCGGGAAAAATGTCCTCAAAGCAGATGAGCGGCGAGGTTTTAACGCGGCGGTGTGAGGCTACCGGCGAGCCGCCCAGTGAAATTACATTTGTCGCACCAAATGGCCCGCGCGGACTCCCGTCCAAACCGGTAATTTCAAATTGCGCCGGCCTGTCACCGGGCGTGAAGCCGCCGGTGATGGGCGTGAACCATTTGACGAACGGCAGCCAGCGCGCGAGCGGGACATATTCACCGAAGATCACGAGTTGGCGCTTGTGATAAACGCTCATCAGCCTGCCATCGGGATTGATAAGAAAGGCGGCGTTGAAATAATTAGTCGCCTCCGGGCGCGTCTCCGAATCTTCACCATTCACAATGATCCAGACGTGGTGCATCCGCGCCAGCGAACTGATGAGCCGGCAGTTCTCCTCGTTCATGTCGGGCACGGCGGATTCGGGCCAGACGAGCAGATCGGTTTCATGGGTGAGCGCGGCCTGGTTTTGCGCCAGGAATTGTTGAAAGCGTTCGTCGTCCGCGTCCGGGTTCCAGATCAAAGTTTGCGGAATGCTCGGCTGGACAAGCGTGACGCGCAAAATTGCACCGGAGGAATTTTCCCGGTCCGCCTGCGCCATGCCAAGGACAAACAGCAGCATGATGACGACGAGCGGAAAAACAATTTCCGCCTGCCAGACGTGGCGGCGGGCCGGGTGGCGAAAGATCATTTGCGCCGCCGAGAAAAGCGCGAGCGAAAACCAGACGACGAGAAACGAGACGCCATAAACGCCCGTGACCGACGCGATCTGGATGAGCGGAACGAGCTTGAATTGCGAGATGCCGATGAAATTCCACGGAAAGCCGCTGAAAATCCGGGCGCGCAGCATTTCCAAAGCGACCCATGCCGCCGCGCCGGTCAGAGACCAGGCCGTTCGTTGAGTCCACGGTCCGCACTCCGCGCTTCGCATTCCGCACTCCGCCACGAGCCAGACCCAGACGGCGGAAAACAAGGCGAGAAACGCGCAAAGCGCAACCCAGCCGAGAATCGGGAAGCCGGTCACCGGCATATGCAACAGCCAGCAAAGCGACGCGAGCCAGAATGAAAGTCCGGCAACGTAACCGATGCAAAAACTTTCAGCGCCAGTTTTCCCGGCCGCGCACGCGAGCATCAGCGCGGGCGCGGCCCATGCGAACCCGGCGAGATTGAAATTCGGAAACGCCGCCGACAGCAAAAGTCCAGCGCCGACAGCCAGCAAACAGCGGCCAGACATTTTTTCGAGGATTTTTTTCAAAGCGTTATTTCCATGATGACCAGTCAATCAACGTCCGGTGGCCAGCCAGATCACCAGCAGCATGAGCGCGCCGGTCAAATAACTGGCCCAATCTTTAAGCGCGAACACGACCGGGTCATCGTGCATTTCTCCCCGGCGCACCAGCAGCCACACGCGGCTGATCCAAAACAGCAGCAGCGGACAGACAAGCAGCAGCAGCAGCGGATGTTGATAAAGCACGACCACCTGCTGGCTTTCCTTGACGTAAATCGCAAGCACCAGCGCGGCGAGCCAGCCGCTGCCCGTTCCCAGCCACGCGACCAGTTTCAAGTGCTGCGCAAAATAGCCCCGCCCGGCGGCGGCGGGTTTGCCGGATTCGGTTTCCGTTGCGTCGGCAAGCTCCACATATCGTTTCGCCAGCGCCAGGCTTAAAAAAACGGACATGGAAAACATCAGCAGCCACGCTGAATTGACAACTCCCGTCGCCACGCTGCCCGCCACCAGCCGCATCGTGTAAAGTCCGGCGAGAAGAAAAACGTCGAGCAAGACGACTCGCTTCAACCACCATGAATAACTCGTCGTCAAAAGCACATACAAAACCATCACTCCGACAAAAGGCCGCGACAATCGCGCCGCCGCCAAAACACCCGCCGCCAGCAGCAACGGGCCGCAGACCAGTCCGGTTTGCAGCGGCAAATCGCCGGCAGCGAACGGGCGGTTTTTTTTGGACGCATGTCGCCGGTCGGAATCCAAATCCAACAGGTCATTGACTAGATAAACGCCCGACGCGCAAAGACAAAACACCGCGAACGCCCAAACGGCGTTCTGCAACAGCATTGGATCGGCCAATTTATGTCCGGCGAGCGCGGGAACAAAAACGATCAGGTTTTTCACCCACTGGTGCGGGCGCAAACTGCGGGTGAATGCGCCGGATCGAGATAACTCCGGTGCGAAAAACCGCCCCAGCTTCGTGCAAGCGGCGGCCTTTCTTTCCAGCGATGGGCTCGCGTTGACGACGATGGCTTCGCGCGCACCGCTCCACACGGCGAGGTCGGCGGCTGAATTTCCAGCGTAATCAAATCCGCGCACGCCGAATTTTTCCGTGAGCGCCTTGAGTTTGTTCGCGCTGCGGAGATTTGTTTTTCCGTCGCTGGCCAAAACCTCGTCGAAGAGGCCGAAGTAATCGGCGACCAGCTTTGCCATTTTCAAATCCGACGCGGTGGCAAGAACGAGTGGGCGACCAGATTTTTTTTGCTCGCGCAGGAACGCGAGAAATTCTTTGTTGCAGGGCAGCGTGGCGGGATCAATCGCAATGCGCGCGGCGAGTTGTTGTTTCAGAAAGGCGCGACCGCGCGTCCACCATGAAAGTATGGCAAAAATCGCCAGCGGTTTTTTTTTGAGCAGCCTTACCAGTGATTCCCAAAGCAGATCCGTCTTGATTAGCGTCCCGTCCAAATCAACGCACAATGGAACCGGGGTTTCGGATTTTGGTGAAGGCGGCATCGGCGGTGTTTGGCAATTGCCTCGGAACAGAGTGCCAAGGCCAAATGCCGTTGACAAGCCGTTCCGATTTGAAAACATGACGCGTTCATGAAGCGTCTTTTGGAGCGTCCGGGGCTTGTTTTTTTGCTCGTCTTTATCTGGAAAGTGTCGCTGCTGCTGACCACGGCGCAGCCCATTCCGGCGAACGACTCCTTTTTCTACGACGGCCCGGTGGTTCATTTTTTGAACCACGGCGGTTATTTCAATCCCGCCATCGCGCAGACGCATCCGATTTCCGGCACGGAAGTTTTCAGCGCTTACCCGCCGCTTTACCAGTTCGTGCTGCTGGCGTGGATGTCGCTCTTTGGAACAGGCGTGCTGTCGGCAATTTGGTTCCACACCCTTTTATTTGGCGGCTTCCTGCTGACGGTGCTGGCTATTTTCCGTCAATTAAAAGTGCCGCCGCGCTGCGCAAATCTCGCCGGGCTTTTTTTGCTGGCAATCACCTTTGACGACCGGCCGGACGGACTGGCGTGCCTGCTGGGAATAATCGGCGTGTATTTCTGGGCGCGTTCGCGGAACGAGCCGGGCGCAATTCACTGGCCGTGGCTGGCGGCAATTTTTTCCGTCCTGACTTTTTGTGTCAGCCTGCAAATTGGCGCGCTGTTTTCCTTCTGGGTTTTTCTCGCATTTCTCGCCGGTTGGAAAACGTCGCGCGCTCCCCTGCCCTTCGGGCCGTTGGCGGCGATGATTTTACTTCCGGCGGCATTGGTCGCGATCGTTCATTTTGGATTTCCTAGGTTGTGGGCCGGCTTTCTGGAAAACCTTCACGGCAACGCCTCATTGAGCGGCTGGCACATGCCCGATTTCGGCCAGTTGCTCAAGGTCGGCCGCAACATCCCGGTCATTTTTTGCATGACGGCGTTGCTCGTGACAATTGGTAGTCGTCACCTGCCGGAAGTCAAAACGTGGAGCGCAGGCAAAATCCTTTTTGCCTGCGGCCTGCTGGTGGCGTTGATGTTCGCCTTCGCATGTCTTTTCGTAGTGGCGGCGAACTGGGTAATCGTGGACAATTACCTTCAACCGATTCTGGCGGGATTGTTTCTGGCCGCCTTGGAAAAATATCGGCCGGATTTTTTCCGTTCGCGCGTGGTCACAATTTGCGTGGTGCTGCTGGCGGGACTGGTGGCCGTCCGCGCCGTCGGCATGAGCACCTGGGGCGTTGCCTGCGCGACGGATGTCAATTGTGCCGCCGCGCTGCAACGGGTGGGAAGCGAACTCGATTCCGTTCCGCCGAAAAGCAACGTGCTCCTCTCCGCCGCGTATCTCTACGAAGCCGACCGGCACACCAACGGCGTTTGGATTCACGAAGATTATCCGCTCCGCCGCGAGCCTCTGGAAACCTACCCGCAATCCCTGCGCCGGCTGCACGTTTCAAAATTGCTGCTGACGCAATACGATTACTACCGCCGCTACCAGCGCGTGCTGGACGAACTGCGTGCCGGCGGCGGCGTGCAAATCACTGTCACCGACACGGCGCATGTGCGAACGCCGGACAGCTACCCGCGCTTCCAACAGGTCGTGCAGCACGTCTCATGGGCGCCAATCATCATTGATTTGAAGTGGGAAAACTGACTCATACCAATTGCAGTTTGAGATTGCACTATTTTGGTGATGCAGGCAAAGAAGGACATGCCGAAACGATACCACCTGAATCGGCCAGATTTGGCGCAGGCCGTAGCCGTTGAATTGCGCACTTGC
>Ga0182018_10000717_pt1 | contig 41416 bp, 46 predicted proteins | sample 812P2MmetaG_FD_120490 | JGI IMG/M metagenome (GOLD analysis project Ga0182018, IMG submission 120490) | Permafrost microbial communities from Stordalen Mire, Sweden - 812P2M metaG | ecosystem: Environmental > Terrestrial > Soil > Wetlands > Permafrost | place: Sweden: Stordalen | collected... | reverse complement strand
TCCGCAATGCCGGGGGCGACCACCGCGAGCGAGGTGTTCTGCGAGGCGGCGATCGACTGGAAGCTCGTCATGATGCCGGCCACGGTTCCGAACAGGCCGATGAAGGGACCCGCCGACCCGACCGTCGCCAAAACCAGGAGCCGCCGCTCCATATTCTCCACTTCCCGCGCGATCGCGACATTCATGACCTTCTCGATGCGCATTTGCAGTCCGGCAAAGGAGCGGGCGTGGCCTTCGAGGCTGCGCTTCCACTCGCGCATCGCGACGACGAATAAGGCTCCGGTCGAATGCCCGGGCTGCGCCGCAAGGGATTTATAGAGTTCCTCGAGCGATTGGCCGGACCAGAACGCTTCCTCGAAATTGTCGCCGGCGCGGCGAAGCCGCGAAAACAAAAGGGTTTTGTCGATGGCGATGGCCCAGACCCAGACCGAGCACACCAGCAGGCCCGCCATCACCGACTCGACGATCCAGTGGGCGTGCAAGAACAAATGGAAAAGCGACAGATTGGCGGATGTCAGCGGCGCGACCGACGGCGCGAGGTCGGCTGGATTCATAAGGCGTCCCTTTCGCGGTCCGGCCGCGTCGGCCAAGGTCGAGGCCAGGAAAAAGGGCCAAGAACTCGGTTAAGTCCTGAGCCATGACCGGGGCGGCGCACTGGCGCCGGGACCAAAGGGTCGTTACCGGCCGCCGCTTTGCGCCGACTAAGACCCGAAATTTCGCGAGGACCCGAGCCGGACCCGTCACCGGCAGAACGGAAATCAATCGCGAAACATGTCCAAACTAGGGCGCAACTCCGGTGGTTCGGCCTAACGAAGCCCGATTGTGCTTAATGGGTCGTTAAGGCGGCCGGACGCACCGCGGCCCGAGATAAGGCCCGCCACACGCGGCGAAGCGTTGACCCGGACGCCCGCAATGCTTTTAATTTGAGCGCATGCCTGTTTTCGCTGCTACGCGATGATTCCAATGCGCGCTTTGACTGCTCCGAGCCTGCCACGGCGACCGAGACCGGCACGCTGGGAATTTATCAGCTCAAACGCCTGTGGGCGCGAGCGATGGCCGGGCGACAAGGCCGCTTTTTTCCAGCGACCGTGCATGACCGCCAGCTTGATAAATTTGTCATCCATGCCAGCGGGCTTAGGCTCGAGCAGACCGCCGACTATCTCGGCCGCACGGCCCCGAGCTTCGAAGAATTCGAGCGCTGGATCGTGGCGATTACGGGCGGCATCGCGCCGGACCGCATCGCACGTATCAATGCCGCCGTCGCGGGTCGCGACATTCCATCGCAAAGCGCACGTGCGCTCGCCGCCGTGGCGGCAAGCGAGCCGGTGCTTGCGGCTGCCGACCTCGCGTTTTGGGAGCAACACGGCTACGTCGTGCTCCACGATGCCGTTTTGCCCGCCACACGCGAAGCAGCGGCACAGGCGCTGTGGGAGCATCTCGGCGCGCGACCGGATGATCCGGAGGCGTGGTATCGAAAGCACGACCACGGCATCATGGTGCAGTATTTCCAGCACCCGGCCTTCGACGCCGTTCGCCGCTCGCCGCTCGCCGCGCATCCATAAGGCCTTCGCTCAGCTCTGGGGCACGGCCGATCTATGGGCGACCACCGACCGCGTCGGCTTCAATGTGCCGGAGCGGAAAGGTTGGAAATTTCCCGGCCCGCATCTGCACTGGGATGTCAGCGTGAAAACGCCGATCCCGTTCGGCACCGGCGGCATCCTCTACCTTACCGACACGCCGCCCGAGCAGGGCGCATTCACGCTGGTCCCCGGCTTCCAGCGCTGGGGCGAAACCTGGCTCAAACAACTGCCGCCCGGCGCCGACCCACGCCGCCAAGATCTCTACGCCTTGGAACCGCGGCCGATCGGAGGGCGCGCCGGCGATCTGATCATCTGGCATCAGGCGTTGCCGCATGGCGCCAGCCCCAATCGAGGCGCGCACCCGCGGATGGTGCAATACGTCAATATGTTCCCGGCGCGGTGCCAAGAACACGAGGAGTGGATCTAGCCATTGCGCTTGCCGGTCACGCCCGTTGGCGTTGCAGCGCGGCCAAAGGCAGCTGATCGAACAAAGTGGGGCCGCCAGGTTGCGCTCCCTCGATCGACAAAAGGCGCATCTTCGTGGCGACGCCGCCCGGCGCGGAAAATCCCCCGGCTTTGCCTCCGGCCGCCAATACGCGGTGACAAGGCACGATGATCGGCCACGGGTTTTGCGACAGAGCCTCGCCGACTTCACGAGCCAGGCTGCGATCACCCAAGCGGCCGGCAATCTCGCCGTAAGTAAGCGTTGATCCGGCCGGAATGGTGCGGGCAATCTCGTAAACGCGGCGGTGAAAGTCCGCGCAGCCCTCAGTGTCGATCTTTACGTGGTTCAAATCCCTCCGCTCGCCGCGTAGCAAGCCGACAATATCGTCGATCGCGCGCTGAATGTCGGCCGGCGGTACGGTCTCTCGGACCGCCGGATAACGGCGCAGCTGGCGGCTTCTGGTGGTTCGGTCGTTAGCTTCCGGGAACCGCACGCCGACAATGCCGCGTTCGCCCCAAACCACGGCGCAACAACCGATCGCTGTATCGAATATCGCGAAACTGAGGATGGTCATGGTGCACCGTAGATAAGAGGCCGCATCCGCCGAAACCACCCGATTTGGAAAAGCCCGCGGCGCTTAGCTTAGGGATTGCAGCGCATCCTGATCGGACTTCATGGCGATGCGCAGCGGCTCTGGGATCGGCCGCGCCCGGCCGCCGCTGATGAAAGCGACGCGCACATGCGCGTCAACCAAGAGCTCGTCGCCGCGCATGACGCGCTGGCGCACGGTGGTGGAGGCGCCCTTCACCTCTTCCGGCGCGGTGACGATGTCGAGCACATCGTCCATGCGCGCGGGTCTGAGGAAATCGATATTCATCGAGCGCACCACGAAGGCAAATCCCGGCGCCTCCTTTTCGGTCGCTTCGAATAAGGCGCGGTGATCGGCGCCGATCAGACGCAGATAATTGGTCCGCCCGCGCTCCATGTAGCGCAGATAATTGGCGTGATAGACGATGCCGGTGAAGTCGGTGTCCTCGTAATAGACGCGCACGGTAAGAATGTGGCGGCCGTCGCGGATTTCGCCGTCGAGAGAAACGTTGGTCATTTTACGATCGCCGATTTTTCTAGCGCCACGGCACGCGTTCCGTCATCGCGTGCTCCCAGTTCTTGCCGTCGAACAGGTGAGGTTTTATCGCCGCGACATCGACGCCATCGAGGCAGCGCACATTGACATCGATCTTATCGGGATCGGAGCGCGGCACATAGAACGGGTGAATGCCACACGTGGCGCAGAAGGTATGCTGCGCCGCACCGGTGTTGAAGCGGTAGGTCGTCAGCGCGTCCTTGCCGCGCAGGAGTTCGAAAGCGTCCGGCGAAACGATGAGATGCAAAAAGCCCTTCTTGGTGCAGATCGAGCAATTGCATTCGGTCACGCGTGTGAGCTCCGCCGTCACACGGAAACGCACACGACCGCAATGACAGCCGCCTTCGTAAGTTTTTGCGCTCATTTCACTCGGGCCAGATGCGCTTGCGGAATGTCGATCTTCCATTCCTTGGCTGCTTCGATCCAAGAAGCAATCGCTTCCTGCACATTCTTCAGCGCCGCTTCGGGAGACTCGCCGTCTGACATACAGCCAGGAAGGTCAGGCACCGTTGCGAGATAGCCGCCGCCATCGTAGTCGGCCAACCGCTCGATACGCACGGCGTATTCAAGTTTCATGATCCCTCTCGGTCATCATGGCCTGCCTTGTTCCCAGGACTAAACATCAACGCCGCGCATCTACTCACCATTCCCCTCACCAAACAACCCGAACTGGGCCGGATCACGCGCCGGCTCGGGCAAGCCGAGGTGACGGAAGCCGTGCACGGTGACGAGCCGTCCGCGCGAGGTGCGCTGCAACAGCCCGCACTGGATCAGATACGGCTCGATGATGTCCTCGATGGCGTCGCGCGGCTCCGACAGCGCGGCCGCGAGTGTCTCGACGCCGACCGGGCCGCCGCCGTAATGCACCGCGATCGCGTTCAAGTAGCGCCGGTCCATGGCGTCGAGGCCGGCGGCATCGACTTCGAGCGCGGCGAGCGCCTTGTCCGCCACCGCGCGATCGATGGCGGCAGCGCCTCCGACCGACGCGAAATCGCGCACGCGGCGCAGCAGCCGGCCGGCGATGCGCGGGGTGCCGCGGGCACGGCGCGCAATCTCGTTGGCGCCGTCCGCGGTGATGCCGATGCCGAGCACATGCGCGCCGCGATTGACGATCAGTTCAAGCTCGGCCTCGGTATAGAAATTGAGCCGCACCGGAATACCGAAGCGGTCGCGCAGCGGGTTGGTGAGAAGGCCGGCGCGCGTGGTGGCGCCGACCAGCGTGAATTTGGCGAGATCGATCTTCACCGAGCGCGCCGCCGGTCCCTCGCCGATGATGAGATCGAGCTGATAATCCTCCATCGCCGGATAGAGGATCTCCTCGACCGCCGGATTGAGCCGATGGATTTCGTCGATGAAGAGCACGTCACGCTCTTCGAGATTGGTGAGGAGCGCCGCGAGATCGCCGGCTTTGACGATGACGGGGCCCGACGTGGCACGGAAATTGACGCCAAGCTCGCGGGCAACGATCTGCGCCAGCGTTGTTTTGCCAAGCCCGGGCGGACCGACAAACAGCACGTGATCAAGCGGCTCGCGCCGCGCCCGCGCCGCTTCGATAAACACGGCGAGGTTCTTGCGCGCTTGCTCCTGGCCGATAAATTCCGAAAGCCGCTGCGGGCGCAGCGACGTTTCCGCCGCATCCTCCTCGCGGCGTTCGGGCGTCACAAGTTGGCGGGGCGCAGTGGTCATGACAAGTTATGAAGTGGCTTTGTAACGCGCCAGCTGACGGCAGCCGACGCCGCCGAGATCAGGCTCAGCGCCATAAGAGGACCCAGCTCCGCAATTCGAAACGGAAACAGGCTATTCCCCCTCACGGCAACAACAGCCTGAATTAGCACCGACGAAAGAACACCACTAAACATCGCAAGATAGATTGATCGTTTTTGAAAGAATCGTGTCAGCAGTATGAATATGATCAAGGCAAGAGCCGCGATCGGTTCCCCCATGCCGTAACAAACAGAAACGGAAATACCGATGGCCATCGCCAAATACGGCCAGGACAAAGTCCCATGAAAAATCAAAACAGCATCTAGTAAGACACCCACAAAGAAACCTCCTAGCACCGGCCCAATAGCCAAAACTATAAGAGCAAAAAGCCCCCAATCGACTGCGCGCCCGATCCGGCCTGTAGATGACGGTGAAGCTGTGGAATTCCCTACTTCCATGTGCCCGACTCCGATTCAGAACGGAGTGGTAGTCTCGCCAACTTCGCTACGGCACTCGCTCTCACCGTTCCGATCCCCTCGTATATTTGTTCGGCAATAATTCGCCGATCGGCACGGCCGCCGGCGATGTCCCGCCCGGCACGATCACGCGCGCCTTCGGATCATAATCGAAGATCAATTCGCGGCACGCCCCGCAAGGCGACACGACCGCGATGGTCTGGTCCTTGTCCCCCGGCGGCGGATGCCGCACGGCAACTATGAGATCAATCCCATCATCGCCCACATCGACAACCGCACGCCCGAGCGCGACCGCCTCGGCGCAAACCGCCATGCGGCCGAGATAGGCGTCAAGATTGACGCCGGTGAAGATCTTTCCGGAACGCGTTCGCAAGGCCGCGCCGACCTCCTGCCAGTCGTCGCGATAGCGGCGCTTGATCGCCGCGCTTGCCGCCGCGATCAACTTCTTGTCCGCCGCGCTCAATTTCGCAGTCCGTTTCACTTCGCCAATTCCCTCAAACCCAACCGGATCAGCGTCGTCGCCTCCGCCCCTTCGCCTGCGCCGCGCGTCGCAGCGGCGATGGCGGCGGCGGCCTGCGGCTGGGAATAGCCGAGATTGACCAGCGCCGAGACGGCGTCGGTCACCGGCTGCGGGGCGCGTTTCTCATCGAGCGCGCCCGAGAGCTGCACCAAAGCCGGATCGATATCGGTGTAGGCCGGCGCTTTGTCTTTCAGTTCGGTGACGATGCGCTCGGCGACTTTCGGGCCGACACCGGGCGTGCGCGCCACCATGGCCTTATCGCGCATCGCGATGGCCGAAGCGAGATCGGCGGCCTTGAGCGTGCCAAGAACGGAAAGCGCCACCTTGGCGCCGACGCCCTGCACGGTTTGCAGGAGCCGGAACCATTCGCGCTCGATGTCGGTGAGGAAGCCGAACAGCCTTATCTGATCCTCGCGCACATGCGTCTCGATCGAAAGCGTCGCTGGCTCTCCGGTACGCGGCAATTCCTGCAAGGTGCGCCCCGAGCAATGCACGAGATAGCCGACGCCGTTGACGTCGAGGATGACGGAATCCTCGCCGTAGGAATCGATCACGCCTTTGAGCTTGCCGATCATCGCGCAGCAACCTTTGGCGCGACAACTTTTAGTGGCGCCAACTTCAGCGCCGCGCGAAGGATTACACTTTGCCGGTGGTGCGCGTGCGTCACCGCGATGGCGAGCGCGTCGGCGGCATCGTCCGAAGTCGGATCGGCTTTGGGCAACAGCACGCCGATCATCATCCGCACTTGCGCCTTGTCGCCGTGACCGGCGCCGACGATGCTTTTCTTCACCAGGTTCGGCGCATATTCGGCGACCGGCACGCCGGCCCTGGCCGGCGCCACCATGGCAACGCCGCGCGCTTGGCCGAGCTTGAGCGTCGCCCTGGCGTCCTTGCTGACGAAGGTCACTTCGACCGCCGCCTCGTCGGGGCGGAATTCTTCAAGGATTCGCATCAGCCCGTCGTGGATGACGAGGAGCCGTGCCGCCAGCGTATCGCGATCGTTTGTCGTCACCGAACCGCAGCCGAGATAGCTCAGCCGGTTACCGGCAATCTCGACAATGCCCCAGCCGGTACGGCGGAGCCCCGGATCGATGCCGAGAATGCGAATCGGAGGTGTCATGGCGACTCGTTCATAGCATGGCGGCAATGCCCAAGCGCCGCTCGCCGGACGGGCGGCGGCCTGATAGGTAGGCACATCAACGGCTTATTTCCGACCTTATTCCCCGGCTTGGCATGACACCCGGTCTTGGTTTCGCACTCGGCGCCATGCTCTGCTTCGGCGTCAGCGACCTGATTTACAAGCGCGCCGCGGCGGCCGGCATCGCCGCCGGCGAGTTTATCATGCTGCAAGCCTGGACGTTCTGTCCGGGCATTACGCTTTATGCGTGGCTCACCGGCACGCTCGATCCGCATCTGTCCGCGTTGTGGGGAGCGCTCGCGGGATTTTTTCTCTTCATCGCGGCGTACAATTTCATTCGCAGCCTGCAAGGCGGCGCGGTCAGCACCTACGCGCCGATCTTTCGGCTGAACTTCACCCTCACCGCGGCGCTGGCCATTATTCTGTTAGGCGAAACACTGACCGTGGCAAAAGCCGCCGCGCTCGCTTGCGCCCTCGTCGCCGTCTGGTTGCTACTCGCCGAGGCCGGTGCAGAACGCGGTCAGCTCAATTTCGGTTCCCTCACCCGCGTCCTGATCGCGACCGTGGCGATGGCGCTGACCAATTTTTTCTACAAGGTCGGGCTGCAACACGGCGTCGTCCCTGAGACGGTCGTCGCGGCGCAGGCGTGGATGTTCTTCTCGCTCGCGACACTATCGCGCCTTTACACCGAGCGACGCATTCAGCTCACGCCCGGCGCCTGGCGCTATTCGAGCGTTGCCGCGCTGGCATTGCTCGGCGCCTTTGTGCTGTTGATCCATGGGCTGGTGCGCGGCCCGGCCAGCGTGCTGGTTCCGGTGGCGCAAATGAGCTTCGTCTTTACCGCGCTCTTCGGCGCGGCGATGTTTCACGAGCGCTTGGATTTCAGGAAATGCGCCGGGCTTGCGGTCGCCGTCGTCGCGCTGATCTTATTTGCTGTGAGCTGACTGAAGGCGGCAGCACAAATTGAGCTGCCAAATCCGTGAAATTCAATAACGTGACGGCCAAAACCAAGGTAGATATGGCCAAGACACCTCGTCGCAACCAATGCGGAGATTTACGAATGAAGTGGCTTTTTATAGCGGCGGTACTGTTCGTAATATCTATCCATTCTGCGCAGGCCACAGACTTGGACTGCGTTAGCACCACGTTTAATGCGCTTTCTCCCAACGACAAGGTGTGCGTTAGCGTCTTTGAAGATCCGAAAGTGCCGGGCGTAGCGTGCCACATCGCGCAGGCTAGAAAAGGCGGGTGGGGTCAGCCATTGGGTTTAAACGAAGATCCATCTAATTTTTCGATCGCGTGCAGCCAAATTGGACCCATCGACGTTGACCTATCAAAGCTGGGTGAAAACGAAGAGGTGTTCAGTCGGAAAACGAGCATTTTTTTCAAGACAACCCGTATTTATCGTATGGTGGACAAACCTCTGAACACGATCGTCTATCTCGCCATCAGCACCAAGATCATCAATGGCTCACCGGCGAATGCGATCAGCGCCGTTCCGATCACGCAGTGGCAACGTTAACGTGAACTGCGGCTCGGGACCGGGCGACGTGCGAAACGCCCCCTACTCACGCGCTCATCTTGCTGACCAGCGCGTCGGACACCTCGAAATTGGCATAGACATGTTGCACATCGTCGTTGTCGTTCAAGTTCTCAATCAACTTTAAGACCCGCTCGCCCTGCTCGTCGTCGACCGCCACCGTGTTCTGCGGCCGCCATACCAGGGAAGCCTTGCGCGGCTCGCCGAATTTCCCTTCGAGCGCCTTGGCGACCGACCCGAAGTGATCCTGCCCAGCATAAACTTCGTGCGTGGACTCGCTGGACACGACGTCGTCGGCGCCGGCTTCCAGCGCTGCTTCGAACATCGCCTCGGCGCTCGCGGCTTTGGCATCATATTCAATCACCCCGACATGATCGAACATGAAGGAGACAGCACCGGTTTCGGCGAGATTGCCGCCGCTTTTGGTGAAACTCGCGCGCACCTCGCCGGCGGTGCGATTGCGGTTGTCGGTCAAGACCTCGACGATCACCGCAATGCCGCCCGGCCCGTAGCCTTCGTAGCGGATCTGCTCGTAATTATCGCCCTCACCGCCGGTCGCCTTCTTGATGGCGCGCTCGATATTGTCTTTCGGCATATTCTCGGCGCGCGCCGCGATCATCGCCGCGCGCAGCCGGGGGTTCATGGCGGGATCGGGCAGGCCCATCTTGGCGGACACGGTGATTTCGCGGGCCAGCTTGCCGAACAGCTTGGATTTTTGCGCATCCTGCCGCCCTTTGCGGTGCATGATGTTCTTGAACTGTGAATGTCCGGCCACGGCATGTCCCGAATTGATGTTTCCGCGAGTGGTTATAGAGGGGTCGCGCGGAAGAGTTCAAGAAGCAGCCGCCGGTGAGGAAAGCGGTTCGCCCTTCAATCGACCCAGACCCATTGCGCGAACAGCGCGGCGTCCAGCGCCAGCACGGCGACGAATAATCCAATGGCGGCGAAAGACAGCGATAACGACCGCCGGCAGTATTCGGCGAGCGCGATGAAGGCCGGAAACGCCAGCACGCCGAACCGCGTCATCGACGTGAACCCGGCAGGGCCGCCGCTCAATGTCAGATAGGGAACCAGCAAGGCTCCGAGCGAAAACAGAGTAAGCGACGGAGGCATCCGCCGCGACCCCGACAACGTCAGCGCCAGAAGCAGGATGAAGAACCACTGATCCAATCCGGCCGGCGAAAAGTCGGTGAAGCGCAAGTGCAGGAACGGCTGCAGTGTCAGCGCCGCGATCAATCTGCCGCCAAGCGACGTGTCGCCGTTGAAGGCCGATTGCGCATCGGCAAAGGCGAACGGGTGGCCGAACGCCAGTTCGAGATAGAGCATGTAGAGCCACAGACCGGCGCTCGCGATCGCCGTGCAAGCCAGCGCATAGATAACAAGCCGCTTGCGATCCGTGCGGAAGTTCAACCACAGCTCCCACAGGATGACCGGCAGGAGCGCGACGCCGACCGAGCGCGTCGCCAAAGCGAGACCGGCTGCGACCGAAGCAGCGACATAGCGCCGGCCGTCGAGCAACGTGAAACAGCAGAGGATCAGCAACAGCGCGAGCGCTTCGGTATAGCCCGCCGAGAGGAACAACGATCCGGGGTAGAAGCTCAACAAAACGACCGCGAGTAGCGCGACTTCGTCGTCGAACTGCCGCCGCACCAATCGAAACAGCAGCACAACGGCGAGAACGGCGGCGGTATTTGCCACCACGAGCAGCGCGACGGCCGGACTTATGCCGGTGATCTCCGCCACGAACCGCGATAGCAAAGGATAGAGCGGATAAAACACCACCGGCTGCAGGTCGCCGGTGGGAACGCCGCTATAATGGTAACCGTGCTCCGCGATACCGGCGTACCATTCCGAATCCCAGCGCAGCAGATGATTGTACCAGGGCGGGCCCGAGTGCCAGGTGCCGCCTTTCCACAGCGGCACATAGATGCTGCCGAAGTCGATCGCTAAAAGAACGATGAGCCGCGAGCAGAGATAGATCGAGACGGCGCGAAGATAGGGGCCGGCATTGTGCCGGCGCGCGGCCCAATCTATTGCCAAAATACCGGCCTCGCCTGTTCCAAGGCGCCGCCGAGGCGCACCGCGCCGACGCGGGTGGCAAGACCGGTCGCCGGGTCGGTCTCGACGGCGACGCCGCACAAAGTCGCCGGGCCTGAAGCAGGCTCGAAGCGAGCCGACGAAACGCGCCGGATAAAGCGCTGCAGCGGTTCGTCCTTGGCCATGCCGATGACCGAGTCGAAGTCGCCGGTCATGCCGACATCGCTCATGTAAGCGGTGCCGCCCGGCAGCACGCGCAGATCGGCGGTCGGGACATGGGTGTGGGTGCCGACGACGAGGCTGGCGCGGCCGTCGCAGAAAAATCCCATCGCCTGCTTTTCGCTGGTGGCCTCGCCGTGGAAATCGACGATGCTGGCGTCGGCGCCGCTACGCAGCGGACAGGCGGTGAGCTCGCGATCGATCGCGGCAAACGGATCCTCGAGCGGGTCCATGAAGATGCGGCCCATGGCGTTGACGACAAGCACGCGCGCGCCGTTCTTGGCGTCGACCACGGCTGAGCCGCGGCCGGGCGTGCCGGCCGGATAGTTGATCGGCCGGATGAGGTTCGGCGCGCGCTCGATGAAGACGAGCGCCTCTTTCTGGTCCCAAGCGTGATTGCCGAGCGTGACGGCGTCGACTCCGGCGTCGAGCAACTCGCGATAGATCGCTTCGGTAATGCCGAAGCCGCCGGCGGCATTCTCGCCGTTGACCACGACCAGATCGAGCTTCCAGTCGCGCACGAGCTTCGGCAAGCGCTCATGGACGACGGTCCGCCCGCTGCGGCCGACAATATCGCCGACGAAAAGGATGCGCATGCTTTAACGGCCTTTGAACTCGATGACCTCGCACTCGGTTAGCACGAGATCGAGCCGCGCGTCGCGGGGCGTCGCCGGCACCGCAGGAACTTCCTGGGCGGCGAAGGCGATGCCGATGGCGGTGACCGGTTTGCGCGCCCGCAGCCGATTGATGGTCATATCGTAGTACCCGGCGCCGTAGCCGATGCGATGCCCGGTGCGGTCGAAAGCCAGAAGCGGCACCAGCAGAATGTCAGGCTCTACTTCCGCGGCTTCCGGCTTCGGCTCGCGGATGTCCCATTGGCCGCGGCCGAGCGCCTCGCCCCAAAGCCAAGCGCGCATGATGAGCGGCTTGCCGCGCCCGGCGATGGCGGGCAGCGCGAGGTGCGCGCATGATTGCGCAAGCTTCTGCATCAGCGGCAACGGATTGATCTCGCTCTTGAGCGGCATGAAGCCGGACACGATGGTGGCCGGCGCGATCGTGAGCGGAAATTTTCGCGTGGCGATCGTCTCGGCCGCTGCCTTGCGCTCCTCGGCCGGCAACGCATCGCGGCGCGCCGTCGCCTCGCGGCGGAGCCGTAGCTTTTCAGTTTCTATTGTTGCGATCTCAGACATCTCGATCGTCATGCCCGGCCTAGTGCCGGGCATCCACGTCTTCGTTTCGTCCAACCCTAAAGACGTGGATGGCCGGGACAAGCCCGGCCATGACGAATGCGGACAGTGCGGAGCCGCGCCGGCCGTAAGAGCGCGATCCCGGGAACCTACATAAGTAGGTGGGCGCCATATGACCAAGCCCAGGGGCAAGGCCAGGGACAGCTCCCTTGAGGATCGTAAGGCCCCGGATAATTGTCTCCTACGCACCGGGCAGCCCCGCCTGCACAATGTAATGCGCCGGTGCGAGAGACGCCACTTTATCTTCCCGCCCGCTTTCACCGCGAGGGTGAATGCTCGGATGGCCCTGAAAACGCGTAAAGTAGCTTCATGCCGACCATCCTGATCCCGCTGCCGAGCTACGACTTCGACCCAACGGAGACGGGAGTGCCATGGCGCTTGCTACGGGCACACGATCATCGGGTTGTCTTTGCCACGCCGGATGGCAGGCCGGGACAGGCCGATCCGAAGATGGTCACCGGCGCGGGCTTAGGTCTCCTGGCGCCGTTGTTGAGAGCCGACGCAGCAGCACGGGCCGCTCATTCCGCCATGACTCAATCGGCGGAATTTCAGCGGCCGGTCTCCTACGCCGAAATTGTCGCCGCGAATTTCGATGCAGTGCTCCTGCCGGGAGGACATGCTCCCGGCATGCGGCAATATCTCGAGTCAGAGCAACTGCAAGCGGTCGCCACGGGATTCTTTGCGCAGAACAAGCCGGTGGGCGCGATCTGTCATGGGGTCCTGTTGGCCGCGCGATCGCACAGGCGCGACGGCAAGTCGGTTTTGTTCGGCCGCAAGACCACCGCGCTCACCAAGGCAATGGAGCTGACGGCATGGGCGCTGACGCGTCTTTATCTAGGCGATTACTATCGGACCTATCCGATAACGGTAGAGGATGAGGTTCGCGCCGCATTGGCGGATGCCGGCGACTTCGTTGCCGGGACGATCGCAGTCAGGCGCGATTCCCCGGCGCGGCCCGACATCGGATTCACCGTGCGCGACCGAAACTACTTGTCGGCGCGCTGGCCCGGAGATGCGCACCGCTTTGGGGCTGAGTTCGCGGCGATGCTGGCGGAGCGGCGCGCGCAAGCGGCTTGAGCAATAAAGCTAGCCCAGCGCAACCCCGCCGCCGGCATTGATCGTCGCATTGAGCTTCTTGGTGATGCTTTCGATCCGCTCGGCTGCGGCGGAGAGTGCTGCGGCAACGGAAGCCTGTTCGGCAATGCCGCGATCGGACGCCACCGCGCGGGCGTCATGCAAAGCGGTGAGGTCTTCCTCCAGCCGCTTGATGCGCAGCCCCGCTTCGGCAAGCTCGTCGGCGACCGTGATCGCCGCCATCACGGTGAGCCGCGTATCGCCGATCTCGCCGAATTTCGAGCGCAGCCCGCTGATGCGCGTATCGAGCTCGCGCGCCAGCTCCATGAGATGGCCCTCCTGGCCATCCTCGCAGGCCATCCGGAATTGCCGGCCGTTGATGGTGACGCTGACCTGCGACATTGCGCTTTAGTCCTCAGTCTTCGGTCGTCAGCACGCCGCGAATGGTTGCCATGGCCTGATCGATCCGCTGCGCCACGTCGCGATTGGCGGTTTCGAGCGCGCGCGCGCGCGCCGTGGCGTCATCGAGCTCGCTCGCGAGCCGCGCCCGATCGCTGCCGAGCGCATGCACCTGATTGGCGAGCGCCTTCTCGTCGCGGTCGGCCTCGGAACGCCGCTCCACCGCCTCCTCCAACGCATCGAGTGCGCCGGTCAGGCGCAGCGCCGCAATCGCGATGGAATCGGTATCACTCATCTGGCCATCCGCCGCGGCCATCAACCTGGCACACGGAACGCGAAAATCGTGCACCAGCAATTGTTTACGAAAAGAACTTTACGTCGCGTGGAGCGCGAAGGTCAACGCTTAACCGCCACTGCCGCTACGTGCCTGTGCATGACGCAAAACGGCCCCCGCAGCGGAATTGACTAAGGCGCTTCGCATGTTATCTGTGCCCCCCTGTTCCCTTAAAGCGCGGCTCGCTCGCATTTGCGCCGCGATTGGCAATCCGATGACCAAGCCGGACCGTCTTCCCGCGGCGAGCGCCACTCTCGCCCAGGCCGCGCCCTTTTCCACCGCCGGCCCGGTCGCGCGTGCGGATCACGACCGCATGGCCAATGCCATTCGCGCGCTGGCAATGGACGCGGTCGAGCAAGCGAAGTCCGGGCATCCCGGCCTGCCGATGGGTGCGGCCGATATCGCGACCGTGCTGTTCACCCAATTCCTCAAATTCGATCCGGCCGATCCGGCGTGGCCCGACCGCGACCGCTTCGTGCTCTCGGCCGGCCACGGCTCGATGCTGCTCTACGCGCTGTTCTATCTGCTCGGCTACCCGAAGATGACGATCGAGGAGATCCAGCGCTTTCGTAAGCTTGGCTCGCTGACGCCGGGCCATCCGGAACACGGCCACACACCCGGCGTCGAAACCACCACCGGCCCGCTCGGCCAAGGACTTGCCAATGCAGTCGGCATGGCGATCGCCGAGCGCCACCTCGCCGCGATGTTCGGCGGCAACATCGTCGATCACACGACCTATGTGCTCGTCTCGGACGGCGATCTCATGGAAGGCATCAGCCAGGAGGCGATTGCGCTCGCCGGCCATCTGCAGCTGAAAAAACTCGTCGTGCTTTACGATGACAATCACATTTCGATCGATGGACCGACATCGCTCTCGGATTCCGTCGATCAGGCAGAGCGCTTCAGGGCGGCCGGCTGGTCGGCAACGCGCATCGAAGGCCACGATCCGGCGGCGATTGCCGCCGCGATCGACACAGCAAAAAAATCCGACCGGCCGGCGCTGATCGCCTGCCGCACCACAATCGGCTTCGGCGCGCCGAGCAAAGGCGGCACCGAGAAGGCCCATGGCTCGCCGCTGGGCGCCGACGAGATCGCCGCCGCGCGGCAGAAGCTCGGCTGGACTTCGCCGCCCTTCGAAATTCCGCCGGGCATTCGCGAGCAGTGGGTCGCCGCCGGCCAACGCGGGCGGCCGGCCCGGCTGGCCTGGGAAAAGCGCCTCGCCGCGCTCGATCCCGACAAACGCGCCGAGTTCGCACGGCGCATCGGCGGCGAGCTTACCGGCAAGCTTGCGGCCGCGGTTGCAGACGTGAAGCAAAAGCTCAGCGCTGCGCCGAAGGAAATCGCAACCCGCGCCGCATCCGAACTTGCGCTCGAAGCGCTGACGCCGGTATTGCCGGAAATGATCGGCGGCTCGGCCGACCTCACTGGCTCGAACAATACGCGCACCAAAGCCATGAAGGCGATGAGTGCCACGGACTATTCCGGCAGCTTCATCCACTACGGCGTGCGCGAGCACGGCATGGCGGCTGCCATGAACGGCATGGCGCTGCATGGCGGCATCATTCCTTATTCTGGCACGTTCCTGGTGTTCTCGGATTATTGCCGGCCGGCTATCCGGCTCGCCGCGCTGATGGGCCAGCGCGTCATCCACGTGATGACCCACGATTCGATCGGGCTCGGCGAAGACGGCCCGACGCACCAGCCGGTCGAGCATCTCGCGGCGCTGCGCGCCATTCCGAACCTCAAGGTCTTTCGGCCGTGCGACGTCGTGGAGACAATCGAATGCTGGCAGCTGGCGCTGGAAAGTAAAACCGGCCCGAGCGTGCTGGCGCTGACGCGGCAGAATATGCCGCAGCTGCGCCAAGGCTTTGACGAGCGCAATCGCTGTGCGGCGGGAGCCTACGAGCTCGTCGCGGCGGACGATGACGCGGCGATCGTGTCGCTATTTGCCACCGGGTCGGAAGTCGCGATCGCGGTCGAAGCGAAAAAGCTCCTTAAGGAGCGCAAGATCTCGGCGCGGGTCGTTTCGGTGCCCTGCTTCGAGCTTTTGCTCGCGACACCTGACAAGCGCGCGGCCACGATCGGCACGGCTCGGGTCAACGTCGCCATCGAGGCCGGTATTCGCCAAGGCTGGGACGCGATCATCGGCTCGGCGGGAACCTTTGTCGGCATGACCGGTTTTGGCGCCAGTGCGCCTTACAAAGATCTTTACCAAAACTTTGGGCTGACCGCGGAAAAAATGGTCGCGGCGGTATTGGCTAAATTAGGAAAGTCATAGAGTCATAATTACATAATACCCTGTGCTGTCCGATCCGCCGCCGGGTCGGCTTCGACTGGAGACCGGGAGGAGACCGCGAAATGTCGGTTCGCGTTGCCATTAACGGGTTCGGCCGCATCGGCCGCAATATTTTGCGCGCCATCGTCGAAGCCGAGCGCAATGACATCGAAGTCATCGCCATCAACGACCTCGCGCCGGTCGAGACCAACGCGCATCTTCTTCGCTACGACACCGTGCACGGCCGTTTTCCCGGCACGGTCACGGTCAAAGGCGATACGATCAGTTGCGGCAACGGCGCGATCAGGGTCACGGCCGTGAAAGATCCGACACAGCTGCCGTGGAAGGAGCTCGGCATCGACATCGCGCTCGAATGCACCGGCATTTTCGCGTCGAAGGACAAGGCGTCGGCGCATCTCACCGCCGGCGCCAAGCGCGTGTTGATTTCAGCGCCGGCCGACGGGGTCGACCTCACCGTCGTCTACGGCGTCAACCATGACAAGCTGACCAAGGCGCACACCGTGGTCTCGAACGCCTCCTGCACGACCAATTGCCTCGCGCCGGTTGCAAAAGTGCTCAACGACGCCGTCGGCATCGACAAGGGATTTATGACGACCGTGCACTCCTACACCAACGACCAGCCGTCGCTCGACCAGGTGCACAAGGACCTCTATCGGGCGCGCGCCGCGGCGCAAAACATCATTCCGACATCGACCGGCGCGGCCAAAGCAGTCGGCCTGGTCCTGCCGGAGCTCGCCGGACGGCTCGACGGCGTCGCCATCCGCGTGCCGACGCCCAACGTCTCGGTGGTGGATTTCAAGTTCGTCGCCAAGCGCGCGACCACCAAGGACGAGATCAACGCCGCGGTCAGACGCGCCGCCGAGCAGCAACTCAAGGGCATCCTCGGCTATACCGACGAGCCCAATGTCTCGAGCGACTTCAACCACGACCCGCGTTCCAGCGTTTTCCACATGGACCAGACCAAGGTGGTGGACGGCACGCTGGTGCGCGTGATGTCGTGGTATGACAATGAGTGGGGCTTCTCCAATCGCATGATCGATACTGCCGTCGCGATGGGCAAGCTCGGCTGATTTGATCGCATCGCAATCCTTGCCTTAGCGCGTGTCTATGCAATCCTCCCGGCAGTCCTTCCGCAGCCTCGACGATGCCGACGTCAAAGGTAAACGCGTTCTCGTGCGCGTCGACCTCAACGTGCCGATGCAGGACGGCAAGGTTTCGGACTCGACCCGCATCGAGGAAATCGCGCCAACCATCACCGAGATCGCGAAAAAAGGCGGCAAGGTGATCTTGCTGTCGCACTTCGGACGGCCGAAGGGCCCCGATCCGAAATATTCGCTAAAGCCCGTGGCGGCCGAGGTCGCCAAGATCGTCAACAAGCCGGTTGCCTTCGCCGAGCATTGCGTCGGACCGAAAGCGGAACGCGCGATTGCCGCGATGAAGAATGGCGACATCCTCTGCTTGGAAAATACCAGATTTCATCCCGAGGAAGAGAAGAACGACAAGGCGTTTGCCAAACAGCTGGCGGCGCTCGGCGATATATTTGTCGACGACGCCTTTTCGGCGGCGCATCGCGAGCATGCGTCAAACACCGGCATCGTGACGGTGTCTGATTTGATTGCCTATCCAGGACGCGCCATGCGGGCCGAGATCGACGCGCTCGAAAAAGCGTTCGAGCGGCCGCAACATCCGGTGACGGCGATTGTCGGCGGCGCCAAGGTATCGACCAAGCTCGACCTCCTCGGCAACCTGTTGGAGAAAGTCGAGACGCTGGTCATCGGCGGCGCCATGGCCAATACGTTCCTCGTGGCGCTTGGCAAGAAAGTCGGCAAGTCGCTTTACGAAAACGATCTGGTCGACACGGCACGCGATATCATGGCCAAGGCCAGGGCGCGAAACCGCGAGATCGTATTGCCCGTCGATGCCGTGGTGGCGCAGAAGCTCGCCGACCACGCGCCGTCACGCGTCGTTTCGGTCGACAATGTCGGACCCGCCGATATGATTCTCGACATCGGGCCGGCGACCGTGGAGCAGGTCATCTCGGTCCTGGCACGCAGCAAAACGCTGGTCTGGAATGGCCCGTTCGGGGCCTTCGAGCACGAACCGTTCGACAATGGTACCATCGCGGTGGCGGAAGCCGCGGCGGAACTCACCGCGGCCGGCAAGCTTGTTAGCTTTGCCGGGGGCGGCGACACGGTGGCGGCGCTCAATCTCGCTTCCGTGAAGAGCCGTTTGACGCATGTGTCGACCGGCGGCGGCGCCTTTCTCGAATCCTTGGAAGGCAAAACGCTGCCGGGTGTTAAGGTGCTGGTCGTTCCGCAGACTTCCCCCGCGCGAAAGCGAGATACCGTAGACTAGACCCTGATCCAATTCGATCGAATCGGATCAGGGTCTAGATTCTTTGTTTGAGCATGATCTTATCCGAAAACCGGTTTCCACTTTTCGGGATCATGCATTAGGCTCGGCCGCCGGATCGCCGGCGCCGAATGTCGAGGAGGGCGCGATGAATCTCAGTGAATTGAACAAGGTCGCGGCAGCGATGGTCGCCCCGGGCCGCGGCATCCTGGCGGCCGACGAGTCCACCGGCACCATCAAGAAGCGCTTCGACGTGCTTGGCGTGGAATCGACATCCGACACCAGGCGCGATTACCGCGAAATGCTGTTCCGCAGCGCCGAGGCAATGTCGAAATACATTTCAGGCGTCATCCTCTACGACGAGACCATCAGGCAGAACGCCAAAGACGGCACGCCCTTGGTCAAGCTCATCGAAAAGGCGGGCTCGCTGCCCGGCATCAAAGTCGACAAGGGCACCAAGCCCCTGCCCTCCTGCCCGGGCGAAGTCGTGACCGAAGGTCTCGATGGCTTGCGCGAGCGGCTTGCCGAATATCGCGGGCTCGGCGCCAAATTCGCCAAGTGGCGGGCGGTGATCGATATCGGGCAGGAGCATGGGCTGCCGAGCTACACTTGCGTGCGAGCCAACGCGCATGCGCTCGCGCGCTATGCCGCGCTGTGCCAGGACGAAGGCATCGTGCCGATTGTCGAGCCCGAAGTGCTGATGGACGGCGACCACGACATCGACCGCTGCGCCGAGGTCACCACGTGGGTGCTCAAGGAGACCTTTCAGGAATTGTTCTACAACCGCGTCGCGCTCGAAGGCATGGTGCTCAAGCCGAACATGGTGGTGCCCGGCAAGAAGTCAGGCAAGCGCGCTTCGGTCGAGGAAGTCGCGGACAAGACGCTACGCGTGCTCAAGGGCTGCGTGCCGGCATCGGTCCCCGGCATCGCATTCCTCTCCGGCGGCCAGTCCGACGGGGACGCGACCGCGCATCTCGACGCCATGAACAAGATGGGCGACCTGCCCTGGCGGGTGACATTCTCCTATGGCCGCGCGCTCCAGCATGCCCCGCAGACGACGTGGTCCGGCAAGGCGGAGAATGTCGCCGCCGCGCAGCGCGCCTTTAATCACCGCGCCATGATGAACAGCCTCGCCACGCGCGGCCAATGGAAAGCCGATCTCGAGCGGAAAGCGGCGTGACACGATGATCCTCCCCCGCGACAGCGGGGGAGGATGGTGCTCAATTGACTCGTCATGCCCGCGTTTGTCGCGGGCATCCACGCCTTAGAGCCGATTCGAAACAAAGACGTGGATGGCCGAACGAGTCCGGCCATGACGAAAACTGGTGGGATCGCGCAAGGTCCAGTTCGTATATGACGGTGCAATGACCCCTCCCCGCCCGCCTCAACGCTTTTATCTGTTCACGCCGCAACTCGACGACCCGGCATCATTTGCAGGCGCACTTGAAGCGGCACTGGCTGCCGCCGATATCGCCGCGGTGCTTGTGCGGCTGGCCGAGAGCGACGAGCGCACCCTGATCGACCGCGTCAAAGCGACGGCCGCGCTGGTGCAGCGTCGCGATGTCGCACTCCTCATCGATGGCCACGCCGAGATTGCGGCGCGCGCGGGCGCCGATGGCGCGCATCTTACGGGCGTCGAGACGTTTGCCGCCGCGATTGCGCTGCTTAAGCCCGATCGCATCGCCGGCGCCGGCGGTTTGCGCGGCCGTCATGATGCCATGCTCGCGGCCGAAACTGGCGCCGACTACGTGATGTTCGGCGAGCCCGACCGCCACGGCCGGCGCTTGTCATTCGAAGACGCGCAAGAGCGTCTCGAGTGGTGGGCGGAACTCGTCGAAATACCCTGCATCGGCTATGCCGCACACCTGGATGAGGTCGGACCGCTGGCGCGAACCGGCGCCGATTTCATCGCTCTCGGTGACTGGATATGGACGCATCCCCAAGGCGCGGCCGCGGCGATTGCGGCAGCGGCCGAACATCTCGCCGCCCCGGCCGCCCGATGAGGCCTGCAGCTAAGCTTGCATTGGCGGCGAGTCTTGCCGCGTTCGTCTCGCACCCGGCGGCGGCACAGTCCAAACCGGTCGCCAAACCGGCCGTCAAATCGGGCGCAAAAATAGGCGGCACCGCCCCAGCGGAAACGCCCGCGCAAAACCGGGCCGCGCCTGCAACGGGCGCGACGGAACCCGACCTCGCTTTCGGCGCGTTTCAGCGCGGCTATTTTCTCACCGCATTTCAACTTGCGACCCAGCGCGTCGAAGAAAAAGGCGATGCCAAATCGATGACGCTTCTCGGCGAGCTCTACGCCAACGGCCTCGGAGTGCCGAGAGACGATGCCAAAGCGGCCGAATGGTACAAGCTCGCCGCCGATCGCGGCGATAGCAATGCGATGTTCGCGCTGGGGATGTTCTCGCTCGAGGGCCGCGCCGGTCCGCGCGATCGCCAAGCCAGCGCCAAATGGCTCGCCGCCGCCGCCAAGCTCGGCCATCCCACTGCCGCCTACGATCTCGCGCTGCTCTACATCGAGGGCCAATTATTTCCGCAGGATTTCACCCGCGCCGCCGAACTTTTGCGCATCGCCGCGCAGGCGGGCAGCCCCGATGCGCAATACGCGCTCGGCACGTTCTACAAAGAGGGCCGCGGGGTCCCTAAGGATATGCACCAGGCGGTGCAGCTCTGGGGCCACGCGGCGCTCGCGGACAATACCGACGCGCAGGTCGAATATGCCATCGCGCTCTATAACGGCGACGGCGTCGATCAGAACCAGCAGGCCGCCGCGGCGATCTTCCGCAAGGCCGCGCAGCACGGCAGCGCCATCGCCCAGGACAGGCTGGCGCGCATTCTGTTCAGCGGCGTCGGCGCACCGGTCGATCCCATCCAGGCGACGAAGTGGCATTTGATCTCGCGCGCCGGCGGCGAAACCGACCTCGAACTCGACGCCTTCGTGGACAAACTCGATCCCGATACCCGCGCCGCCGGCGAGAAAGCGGCGCAGCCTTGGATTGATGCAATCAAGGCCGCGCAGCAGCGGGCGGAGACGAAGCCGAAACCCTAATCGCATCATTCCGGATTGCCGCGAAGCGGCAAGTCCGGAATCCATGCTCCCGGCGCAGGGGTTATGGATTCCGGGCTCGCGCCTTTGGCGCGCCCCTTGACGTCACGCGTCTATTGACAATGGTCACCAATTCAGTTACATTCAAAGAATCAAAGCTTGCCCTAAGGAATGCCGGGCGGCAGGGGCGAGTGCGGTGCCCGCGGGCGGAGCCTCATGCGCTCCGCTCCCGGGCGGCTCGGGCATCAGTCTGCCGGTATTACGGCCGGCGCGTGAGGTGCTCACTGGACTGGGACAGGCGAAGGTGGGTAACACCCGCCAGACCGCGTCCCAGGAAACATGGCCTGGGTTGCGCCAGAGTAGACGTAAGTCGCCTGGCAAGAGCCGAGGTGGAACGCCGGCGGGCGAGCGCGCCCGACAGCGGACGGGTCGGCGCAAGCCGACTTGATCCGTGGCGCGACCCGCGCGCCGCTGCGTGCGGGAAGTACTGACCTACGTCTGCCGGCGTTCCGCTTCCCTTATTTTTCTTTCTTCGTAGCCCGGATTGAACGGAGTGAAAGCCGGCAGTTGAGTTGAAGCGTCGAAGTTGTCCCGGCTTTCGCTCCGCTCAATCCGGGCTACAGGCTGTTTGACATCGCGGCTTGCCAAACTCGCGCGCATTCGCGTCGCGGGAATGGGATTGTTTTATCACGTCGCCCCGCCCCCTCACCCGCACGCGGGGAGAGGGAGTCACGAGCGCACTTGAGGCGCGCAGCGGAACACGAACGCGTGGCTTGACGCCGCCGCCCCAAGCCTTAGGACACCCACATGCTCCATTCCGCAGTCCTCAACGTCATGGTCAAAGCGGCGCGCCGCGCGGGGCGCAGCCTTAAGCGTGATCTCGGCGAGGTCGAGAACTTGCAGGTGTCGCTCAAAGGCCCGCGCAATTTCGTCACCGCCGCCGATCGCCGCGCCGAAGAGATCGTGCGCGAGGAGCTGGGCAAAGCGCGGCCGGATTACGGTTTCCTCGGCGAAGAAGGCGGCGCCCGCGAGGGCGCCGACAAGAGTCACCGCTGGATCGTCGACCCGCTCGACGGTACGACCAATTTCCTGCACGGCATTCCGCATTTCGCGGTCTCGATCGCGCTCGAGCGCAACGGCACGATCGTCGCCGGCCTGGTTTACAATCCGGCCAACGACGACATGTTCATCGCCGATCGCGGCAAGGGCGCTTATCTCAACGACAAGCGCATCCGCGTCGCCGCGCGGGAGCACATGGCCGACGCCGTCGTCGCCTGCGGCCTGCCGCATTACGGGCGCGGCGACCTCGTGCTGGCGCGTTACGAGATCGCCGCCGCGCAGCAACACTTCGCCGGATTGCGCCGCTACGGCGCGGCAGCGCTCGATCTCGCCTGGATCGCGGCCGGCCGGCTCGACGCCTATTGGGAGCGCGATCTGTCGTCGTGGGATATGGCTGCGGGCTCGATCCTGGTGCGCGAAGCCGGCGGCTTCGTCAGCGATCTCGCCGGCGGCGGCGATATCTTCGCCAAGGGCCAGGTCGTCGCCGGCAACGACGCCATGCACCGTGCACTCCTCAAGCTGCTCAAGGAGGCCGGCAAGGAAGCCAGCAAAGAAGCGGACAAAGCCGCCATCAAGGAAGCTTCGGCGCCGTGAGCGCTGCCTTCGTGCTGCGACCGTACGATCCGCGCGACGAGGATGCTTCAATCGCGCTGTGGCTGCGGACCTGGCAGGCGACTTATCCAGAACTCGATTTCGCCGAGCGGCTCGACTGGTGGCGGGAGCGTTGGCGCAGTGAGCTTGTCCCGGCCGCGCAAATCGTGATCGCCGTGATTGAAGGCAAAATGATCGGCTTCGTCACGGTCGACCCGCGCACGCATTATCTCGACCAGATCGTGGTGACGCCTGAACATTGGGGATCTGGCGTCGGCGCTGTGCTGATCGACGAAGCAAAGCGCATCTCGCCAAAGGGTCTCGATCTCGACGTCAACACCGACAATGCGCGCGCCATTGCGTTCTACGGCAAGTGCGGATTTGTGGTCGCCGGCGCCGGCAAAAATCCAATTTCGGGCAAACCGGTTCACCGCATGCGCTGGCGGCCGTGAGCGATCAAGCCCCCTCAAACTGCAGCTTCGCCAGCCGCGCATAGAGGCCGCCGGCGGCGGCGAGCGTCTGGTGGGTGCCTTCCTCGACGATGCGGCCTTCCTCTATGACCAATATACGATCGCATGATAACACCGTCGCCAGCCGATGCGCGATGACGATCGTGGTGCGCTGGTGCATCAAATCGGCGAGCGCGGCGGCGACTTGCGTCTCGCTTTCGGCATCGAGCGAGGAGGTCGCTTCGTCGAGCAGAAGAAGCGGCGCATCACGCAGGATCGCGCGCGCGATGGCGATGCGCTGGCGCTGACCGCCCGACAGCGTGACGCCCCGCTCACCGACCGGCGTGTCGAATCTGAGCGGCAGCGCCGCGATGAAGCTTGCGGCATGCGCATGCTCGGCCGCGCGCGCCACCTCGGCGTCGGACGCGTCGGGACGCCCGAAGCGGATATTATCGCGCACGGAATTTGCGAACATCACGCTGTCCTGTGGCACCAGCGCAATGCGCGCTCGCAATTTCGCCGGATCTAGATCGGCAAGTCCTACGCCGTCGAGCGTGATGCGGCCGGCCGTTGGATCGTAGAAGCGCAACAGAAGATGAAATATCGTACTCTTGCCCGCGCCGGACGGGCCGACGATGGCGATCTTCTCGCCCTGACGGACCCGAAACGACACGGATTTAAGCGCCGACACGCTAGTACGTGTCGGATAGGAGAACTCTACATCCTCGAACGCGGCCTCGCCGCGCGGCGGCACGGGCAGCGCGAGCGGCTGCGCCGGGCGAAAGATCGCCGGCTTGATCGCGAGAATCTCGAACAGCCGCTCGGCGGCGCCCGAGGCCGCCGCGATTTCGCCGCCAATTTCCGACAGCGAGCCCAGCGCGCCGGCGCCGAACACGGCATAGAGAATAAATTGCCCGAGCCGGCCTGGCGTGATCTCGACGGTCAGCACTTCATGGGCGCCGACCCACAGCACCACGACGACGCTTGAGGAGACGAGGAAGATGGCAAAGCCGGTGAGCAGCGCCCGCGCGCGGATCGACGCGCGCGCGGCTTCGAAAGCGCGCTCCACCGCGCCGCGAAAGCGCGCGACTCCGAGCCGCTCATTGGTAAAGGCCTGCAACACGCGCACCGCGCCGATCAATTCGCCGGCATAGGCCGACGCGTCGGCGAGCGTGTCTTGTGCCAAGCGCGAGCGGCGCCGCACCGCGCGGCCGAACGCATAGAGCGGCAACACGATGATCGGGATGGCGGTGAGCACATAGACCGACAACCGCGGGCTCGTCACCACCATCATAGCGCTGGCGCCGATGAACAGCACGAGATTGCGCAACGCCACCGAAACCGAAGACCCGACGCTGGCTTTGATCTGAGTGGTGTCGGCCGTGAGCCGCGAGATCATCTCGCCGGTCCTGGCCTCGTCGAAAAAGGCGGCAGAGAGCGAGGTGAGATGCGCGAATACGTCGCCGCGCAAATCGGCGACGATGCGCTCGCCGAGCGTGGTGACGAGGTAGTATCGCGCCGCGCTGGCGCAGGCGAGCACCGCGGCAACCGCGATCATGGCCAGGAAATAGGTATTGATCAGCTCAATTCCGCGCGCGGTGAAGCCGAAGTCGATCATGCGCCGCACCGCGATGGGCACGACGAGCGTGGTCAAGGCCGCAAGGATGAGCGCGCCGAGCGCCAAGAGCGCTCGGCTGCGGTAGCGATTGACATAGGGCAAGAGCGAGGCGAGCGGCCGCAGATTGAGCTTGCGCTGGTCCGGCGCGACGGTCGGTTCGCCGGCCGCAGTGGCCGCAGCCACGTGAATCGGGGGCGTCGTTGCGGCCGCCGCATCGGCTGGTGCGCGAAGTTTCTGGGCCCGCAGATTCATGTCAGATTCGTGGGTCGCGATCGCCTGTTTCGCCGCCCCGCCGCCGTGGTGGCCGGACAATGCCCCTTGGACCCCGCTATGGCAACGTGCGGAACTACCGCAGCATCGGCTTGTCCCGCGGGCATTGCCGCGTTATACAGCGGCCAAATTTCTCGGCAGCAAAACCCGTAAAGAGCCATGAAAACCGATACCCACCCCGATTACCACATAATTACGGTGAAGATGACCGACGGCACCGAGTTCACCACGCGCACCACGTGGGGCAAGTCCGGCGACACGCTGCATCTCGATATCGATCCGAAGTCGCATCCGGCATGGACCGGCGGCCAGCAGCATCTGCTCGACCGCGGCGGCCGATTGTCGCGGTTCAACAAGAAGTTCGAAGGCTTCCTGAAGAAATAGCCGATTGAGCGTCCTGTCCGGCTAGCCGGGACGGCGGACCACCGCGATGTCAGTATTCAAGGTCGGTAAAGCGACCGTTACCCGCATCGAGGAAACCTACCTTCCGATCTACCCGCCGGCGGAGATTTTCCTGGAATTTACCGAGGCTCATCTCAAAGAGCACGGTCCCTGGCTGGCGCCGAACCACTACGATCCCGAAACGCGCAAACTCAAGCTCAGCGTGCATAGCTGGCTGCTCCGGCTCGATGGCCGCAAGATTCTGATCGATGGCTGCTGCGGCAATCATAAATCGCGGCCGCTGCGGCCCTGGTGGAACATGCTCGACACGCCGTGGCTCGATCGGCTCGCGGCGGCGGGCGCGCGGCCGGACGAGATCGACGTGGTGATGTGCACGCATCTGCATCACGATCATCTGGGCTGGAACACGCAATTGAAAGACGGCCGTTGGCAGCCGACCTTTGCCAATGCCCGCTATGTGTTTTCAAAACCGGATTTTGAATATTTCCAAAAACTGGATACCGATCCCGCCACGGCGCCGGCCGAATTCGGAACGTTCCGCGAGTGCGTATTGCCGATCGTCGAAGCCGGTCGTGCCGATCTTGTCAGCGGGCCGCATCGTCTCGACGAATTCATCGAGATTTTGCCGGCGCCCGGCCACTCGCCGGGACACTTCGTTTTCAAGCTCGATATCGGCGGTAGCCGCGCGATGGTAACGGGCGATGTCTTTCATCACCTGCTGCAGATCTTTTATCCGGATTGGAATTTTCCGAAGAATTCGAATGCCGACGAAGCCAAGGTGAGCCGGCGCCGCGTGCTCGAGGCTTGCGCGTCGGCGGGGGCGCTTGTCTTTCCGGGACATGTCGGTGCCCCGTTTGCCGGCTATATCGAGAAGAGTGGATCGGCGTTTAAGCCGCGCTTCTGAGATTTGCTTAGGCGTCGGACTCGAACGCCGCCTTCAAAAGTCCCAATTGACGCTCGACCGGATTGTCGGCCATGGCCATTACCGGCGCCGCCGCGTGCATGGTCGTGTCGAGCCGGCGGACTTCGGACTGCAATTTGGTGGAGCGCGCGATCAGCTCCTGCAATTTTTCCGGCAACAGCGCCAGCGATTTGACGTCACCCGGCTCGCAGGCGGCCAGCCGGACCTTGCTCTTTTCTTTGTTGGCTTGGGCGAGCGTCATCTCGCCTTCCTTGACCGCCCGGTGCAGCAGAAGCCATGAGGCGAGCTGCATCAGCCGGGTCGTCAGCCGCATGCTTTCGGTCGCATAGACGAGACCGGCGCTGCGCTCGAGCTTCTTGGATTCCTGCCGGCCCGAACCGTCGAGATAGCTCGCGGTTTCCTCGACGAGTGCCATTCCGTCGCGAAAAAGGGTCGCGAACACCTGGGAACTCGCAAGCCGCTCGCTAAAGGAGACCGCGCCGGCTTCCATCGCACGCTTATCGGACATGTACGCCTCACACCAGCGTCAGCATCGCGCGGCGCGCGCGCGCTGTCCAGCGTCCCGGCCAATGAAGCTTCGGACATAGTTGCCAGCCGAAGAGCACCCTGCCGCGCCGGGCGTAAATTAATAAAAAAAGAGCCGCCGTTGCCGGCGGCTCGAAGTTGATAACAGGGAGGCGTCAAACAGAGTGGACAGGAGCCACTCAATGTCCAGAAGATGGACAACACTTGTAATGAACGAGAAAGCTTAACAAAAGGTTAAGGAATCACAGAAACTTGGCAGGTCTTTCTCAGATTCAGCACGAGATGGCTCGTGTTGACCCCTGCTAAATTATTGAAAAGATTCACTTCTTGAAAAACATGTCGGCGGCCGATTTCACGGCCTGCTTCTTCGCCATATCGGCTTGAAGACGCGAGATTTCCTCTTTCAAGAGCGTTATTCGGTCGGTCAGTTCGCCCGCCGACAGCAGCGTCAGATCCTGCCCGATTTCATGCGCAAGCTTCTTCTTCGGCTTATCGTCGTCGTCGACGGCGGGCATGTCCGGCTCCTTTGCCGTAAATGTTAACGGCAGCGGCCACGCTTGTCACACATAGCGCGCGTCAGCTCGGCACCGTTAATGAACGGAGGGCGCCGCGCGGTCGACGATGGCGCGCAGATCGGCGCCGGCCGGCAACATGCCGAACGTTCCGCCACGCTCGTCGCCAAGGCGTGACGCGCGCCGGCTGGATGAAACTCGATTTCGTCGATGCGATCGCCGGAGCGATCAAACGAGCGAAGCGGCAACCGGTTTTCTGTCGGTGCCGAAGCCAAGAAACCACGTTGGCAAAATTGTCCTGACCCTTTGAAAGTAAACGGGAATATTCTTGCTCTCCGGCACCGCAGACGCTACTAAGATAGTCCAATGGCGCAAGGGGTTTGGCGGACTTTGGCGCGAGCGCAACAATCGGTCGCGAATTCGGCGCAAAGGCCGTTGGGTAGTCGTTCGGGGGATTTGTGATCGTCTTGGCGCGGACGGCGCCGGCTGCCGGCCTCGGAGGGCCTCTTTTGGCATTTCTGCGCGCCACCAATTTAGCCGCTGCAACATTATGCGCAATTTTGGCGTTCGCATTCGCGGCGGGCCTCGGCGTGTCCGCCGCTCATGCCGTTGAAGCCGTCAATGTCCGCACCGACGCCGGAGCCATCGATCTCACCGACGCGGTCGAATTCCAGCATACCGACGGCGACCGCATCCAGGTTTCGACCGCGCCGGGTCCGGACGGCATCATCCGCCGCATCGAGGTGCGCGCGCGCGAAGCCGGATCGAATTGGGCGGTGTTCGCGCTCGCCAATGATGGCGACGAGCAGATCGACCGGCTGATCGTTGCGCCGCATTACCGCATGGTCGGTTCGGGCCTGATCTGGCCCGATCTCGGGCAGTCGCGCATCGTCTATATTACGCCCTCGTCCGGCGACCCGCCGGAGCGGCAGGACGATGCCAGTGCGGATATTTATCGCATCACGCTCGATCCCGGCACCGTCATCACCTTCGTCGCCGAATTGCGCACCGATCATCTGCCGCAGCTCTATCTGTGGGAGCCGGACGCCTACAAAGACAAGGTCAATTCACTCACGCTCTACCAAGGCATCGTCATCGGCATCGCCGGATTACTGGCGTTGTTCCTGACGATCCTGTTCGTGGTCAAGGGCAGCGTCATGTTTCCGGCCGCAGCCGCTCTGGGCTGGGCCGTGCTGATCTATATCGGCATCGACTTCGGCTTCTGGCCCAAGGTCTTCGACATGTCGGCGGGCGCCGAGCGGATCTGGCGCGCCTCAGGCGAAGCGATCCTGGCGGCAACGCTTCTGGTGTTCCTGTTCGCCTATCTCAATCTCAATCGCTGGCATGTACGCTACGCTCATATCACTGTCGGCTGGCTTGCTTTCCTCGGCGCGCTTGTCGCGGTAGCTTTGTTCTCTCCTCCGGTCGCCTCCGGCATCGCGCGGATGTCTTTGTTTCTCGTCGCCGTGCTCGGCTTCGCGCTGGTGATTTATCTGGCCACGCACAACTACGACCGCGCCGTGATGCTGATCCCGACATGGCTCCTTCTTGTCGTCTGGGTCGTCGGCGCCGCGTCCACGGTATTGGGCTTTCTGACCAACGATATTGTCGGGCCTGCTCTGCTCGGCGGGCTCGTTCTCATCGTCATGCTGATCGGCTTCACGGTGATGCAGCACGCCTTTGCCGGCGGCATGACCAGCGGAATCGTGTCCGACGTCGAGCGCCGCGCGCTGGCGCTGACCGGCGCCGGCGACATGATCTGGGATTGGGACGTTTCGGCCGACAAGGTCTTCACCAGTCCGGAGACCGAGACGGCGCTCGGGCTCAAGCACGGATCGCTCGATGGCCCGGCGGCGAAGTGGCTCGACGTGTTGCACCAGCTCGATCGCGATCGCTTCCGCGCCACGCTCGATAGCGTGCTGGAGCAGCGGCGCGGGCGCGTCACGCAGGATTTCCGCATGCGCACGGCCGACGGGCATTATCTGTGGTTCGCGCTGCGGGCGCGGCCGGTCGTGGGTTCCGACGGCGAGGTTGTTCGCCTCGTCGGCACGCTCACCGACGTAACCGAAGCCAAGACCGCCGAAGAACGGCTCCTGCACGACGCCGTGCACGACAATCTGACCGGCTTGCCAAATCGCGAGCTGTTTCTCGACCGGCTCGAAGCGGTGCTCGGCCTCGGCAAGGCCGACACGGCGATCAAACCGACCGTCATAGTGATCGATCTCGATCGCTTCAAACAGGTCAACGACTCGGTCGGCATGGCGGTGGGCGACTCGATCCTGCTCACTTTGGCGCGCCGCATCGGGCGGCTGATCAAGCCGCAGGATACGGTGGCGCGCTTGTCGGGCGACCAGTTCGGCCTCATCCTATTGTCGGAACGTGAAGCCGCCCGCATCACCGCGTTTGCCGAAACGGTCCGCCGCACGTTGCGTGCGCCGATCACCTTTAAGGACCGCGAAATATTTCTGACCGCGTCAATTGGAATGGCGCTCGGCGACGGCGAGCCGCAACGCGGCGAGGAAGTGCTCAAGGATGCCGAGTTAGCGATGTATCACGCCAAGCGCGGCGGCGGCGACCGCATCGACGTGTTCAAGGCCGCCATGCGCGCCCGCAAGTCCGATCGGCTGTCGATCGAATCCGATCTTCGCCGCGCACTCGAACGCGACGAGATCACCATCCTCTATCAGCCGATCATCCGGCTTGACGATCGTGCCGTGGCCGGCTTCGAAGCGCTGGCGCGCTGGAACCACCCGAAGCTCGGCCGGGTATCGCCGGTCGACTTCATCGCCATCGCCGAAGAAACCGGGCTGATCGTCGAGCTCGGCTTGTTCGTGCTCGATCGCACGGCGCGGCAGCTCTCGACCTGGCAACGGACGCTGCGCCAGCGCGACCCATTGTTTGCCAGCGTCAACGTCTCGTCGCGGCAATTGCTGCGGCACGATTTGATCCAGGATCTGCGTACCGTGCTGGCGCGCTCGCCGCTCGCCCGCGGCTCGCTCAAGCTCGAACTGACCGAATCGGTGGTGATGGAGAACCCGGAGCACGCCGCTCAGATGTTGCACCGGATTCGCGAGCTCGGCGCCGGCCTGGCGCTCGACGATTTCGGCACCGGCTATTCCTCGCTGTCCTATCTGCAACGCTTTCCGTTCGATACGATCAAGATCGACCAGTCATTCGTGCGCACCACCGCCAAGGGCACCCGCCCGGTCATCCTGCGCTCAATCATCACGCTCGCCCACGATCTCGGTATGGACGTTGTGGCCGAGGGTGCCGAAACCGATTCCGATGCCGTCGAGCTGTTTCAGCTCGGCTGCGAATATGCGCAAGGTTTTGTGTTCGGTGAACCGATGAGCGCCGAGCGGGCGCGCGCGATGCTCGAGCCGGAGGCAGCAGCGACCAAGCATCCGGGATCAAGCATCAGGGCGAAAGTTTTCGGATCCTGATCGTTGATCCCTGTTACGCGTGCCCAGCCTCACTCGACAGCATGCCGAGCTCGATGCCAATTTTCTTGAGCGCCTTGTCGTATTTGGCGGCGATATCGGGGCCGAAAATAAGCTCCGCATCGGCGGGACAATGCAGCCAGCCGTTGCCCTGGATTTCGGTTTCAAGCTGACCGGGCGCCCAACCGGCATAGCCGAGCGCAAGGATGGCGCTGGCCGGACCGTCGCCGCGCGCGATCGCCTTGAGAATGTCGATGGTGGCGGTGAGACAAATTCCGTCGTCGATCGGCAGCGTCGAATTCTCGATGAAGAAATCCGCAGAGTGCAGCACGAAGCCGCGCTCGGTCTCGACCGGGCCGCCGCGCATGACTTTTACGACGCCGGCGCCCGGCGGCAGTTGGATCACGTCGGCCGGCGGAATAACGTTGAGCTTCACCAAGAGATCGGAAAAGTTGATGTTCGGCGCCGGGTGATTGACGACGATGCCCATGGCGCCCTCGGACGAATGCGCACAAACATAGATCAGCGAGCGCGAAAAGCGCTCGTCTCCCATCGCCGGCATGGCGATCAGCATCTGACCGTCGAGATAACCCCGACGACGAGTTTTATCCGATTTACCGCGCGGCACTTTCATAATTGAAAGGTTAGCCCATCGATCCGTATTTGCAAACGAACGACAGGGCAAAAAGTTCACGATATGCCCTCCGCCGATCCGCGCGGCGGCGATGGCAATGGCGGGGCAACTTAATGTCGATTTCCCGGCGCGGTCACAATCATGTCAGTGGCGCTTTTACGTGCTTCACCCTAGACAGCGGCCATGCTGAAGTTATTGCAATTAACAATTGCGGCCGGGACTCTGATCTGGCTAAGCGCAGCGCCGGCTGCGCAGGCGCAGGACGCTTCCGATTGGGATGCGCAAGCCCATACCGCGGCGCGGCTGATCGCCGGATCGATGATCAAGACGTCCGATGCGCCGTTTCTGCGGGCCGGCGTCGAGATCAAACTCGATCCCGGCTGGAAGACTTATTGGCGCGATCCGGGAGATTCCGGCGTTCCCCCGACACTCGATTTCTCCGGCTCCGACAACGTGAAATCAGTCACCGTGCTGTGGCCCGCGCCGGAACTGTTTCCCGACGGCGCCGGCGGCAAGTCGATCGGCTATGTCGATCGCGTCATCCTGCCGCTGCACATCGCCCCCGATAATGCGGCCAAGCCTTCGTCGCTGCAGCTCAAGCTTGGCTACGCCGTCTGCGGAAATCTGTGCGTGCCAATTGAGGCCAACTTGAAACTGCCGCTCGGCGGCGACGGCGCCGAAGAGGCGGCGCTCGAGAAGGCGGAGATTCGCGTGCCACGGCGCATCGCGCTCGGTCCCGGCCCAGGTCTCGCCATTCTCGCCGTGCATCGCGAGCCCGGCGAGGCGCATGAGCGCGTCGTGGTCGACGTCGCGGCGCCTGACGGCGCGCCGGTCACCCTCTTCGTCGAGGGACCGACGCCGGATTGGTCGCTGCCGGTGCCGGAACCCACTGGCGGCAACGGCGCGAAGCGGCAGTTCACCTTCGATCTCGACGGCTTGCCCGCCGACGCGTATGCCCAGGGCGCGACCTTGACCTTCACCGCTGTTTCGGGCGACGACGCCATTGAGGTTTTGGCCCATCTCGACTAATTAGCCCGGCACGCTAATTTGTGCGCCGAGAAACGTCCATTCCATAACCCATACGAGAGGATTGACATCATGGCTATCAAGGTCGGCGATCGCGTACCCACTAGCACCTTCATGGTGATGACGACCGAGGGACCGAAGCCGAAGACCTCGGACGAATTGTTTAAGGGCAAGAAGGTGGTGCTGTTCGCGGTACCGGGCGCCTTTACGCCGACCTGCCACAAGAACCACCTGCCGGGCTTCGTGAAGAGCGCGGCCGCGATCAAGGGCAAGGGCGTCGACACCATCGCGGTGACCGGCGTCAACGACGTGTTCGTTATGGACGCCTGGAAGAAGGCCTCGGGCGGCGATGCGATCGAATTTCTGGCCGACGGCAGCGCCAACTGGGCCAAGGCCATGGGCCTGACGGCGGACCTGACCGAACGCGGTCTCGGCGTGCGCTCGCAGCGCTACGCCATGCTGGTCGATGACGGCGTCGTGAAGACGCTCAACGTCGAGGACTCGCCCGGCAAGGCCGAAATGTCGAGCGCGGAAAATCTCTTGAAGTCGATGTGACTGAATAACCCTCCCCGTTCGGGGGGAGGATTTTAATTATTCGCGCGAATTTCCGCGATCGCCTCGCGTGCGAGAACGTCCGCGCGTTCGTTCATGTCATGACCGGAATGGCCCTTCACCCAGTGCCAACGCAACTGGTGCTCGCCGAGGGCTGAGTCGAGACGTTTCCACAGATCGATATTTTTCACCGGTTTCTTGTCGGCGGTACGCCAGCCATTTTGTTTCCACTTGGCGATATAGGTCATGATGCCGTTGCGCAGATATTGGCTGTCGGTGTGCAGATCGACGCGGCACGGCCGCTTGAGCGCCTCAAGCGCGGAGATCGCGGCCATCAGCTCCATGCGGTTATTGGTGGTGTTCGCCTCGCCGCCTTTGAGCTCCTTCTCACGATCGCCAAAGGTCAGGATCGCGCCCCAGCCGCCGGGACCCGGATTGCCGGAACAAGCGCCGTCGGTATGAATGACGACATGAGGCAGCTCGGCAGTCACGGCTGAGTGACCCCGTAATCGCGCGCACTTTTGACTTTCTGATGGAAACGGAGCTTGCGCGCATATTCACGCGGGTCCTTCGGCCGAACCAGCGCGCCGGCCGGAACGTCGAGCCAATCGACCAGCCGTGTCAGCAGAAAGCGCAACGCGGCGCCGCGCGCCAGAAGCGGCAGCTTGTCCCATTCCTCAGGCGACAACGCGCGCATCTTCGCATAACTCGCGAGCAGCGCGCGGCCCTTGGTGACGTTATAGGAATGGTCGGACTCGAAGCACCAAGCGTTGAGACAGATAGCGACGTCGTAGGTGAGCGTATCGGTGCAGGCGAAATAAAAATCGATCAGCCCGGACAGATTCTCACCGAGGAAAAACACATTGTCGGGGAAGAGATCGGCATGGATGACGCCTTGCGGCAGTCCGCGCGGCCAATCGCGTTCCAGCACATCGAGCTCGGCGCCGACGAGGGTCTCGAGATTGCGCTCCACCTTGTGCGCGCGCTCGCGGCAATTTTCGTAGAGCTGCCGCCAGCCCGACACCGAAAGCGCATTGTCGCGGCGCTTGCCAAAATCCGCGCCGGCAAGATGCAGACGCGCCAGCGTCTCGCCCAGCGCCGCGCAATGCGCCGCGGTCGGCCGGCGGATCCAAAGGCCGTCGAGGAAAGTGACGATTGCCGCCGGCCGGCCGGCAAGCTTGCCTAAGACTTTGCCGGCGCGATTCTTCACTGGCTGCGGACAGGTGATGCCGCGGGTCGCCAGATGCTCCATCAGCCCCAGAAAGAACGGCAGATCGCGTTCGGCTACGCGCCGCTCATAGAGCGTGAGGATATAGTTGCCGCCGCTGGTGTGGACCAAAAAGTTCGAGTTTTCGACGCCCTCGGCGATGCCTTTATAGGCAAGCAGCTCGCCGATGTCGTAACCGGCAAGGAAGCGGCCGAGATCCTCGGCCGTGACATCGGTATAGACCGCCATGAAGGGCTCCAATGCCTCGCGGCTAACCCGGCGTCCCTATGCGCGTCAAGATGTGCCGACGGCAAGCCAGGCAGAATAGCGGGCGTAAAGGTCCGCGGTTTCCGCACCCCCATCGCGATAAACCACCGGTGCCAGCGTGCGGCCTTCGGCGTGAGCGATACGAAAGGCCATGTAGCGGTATTGCTCCGGATAGTGCGCGGTCTCAGCCGCCGCGAACAGCGCATCGAATTCCGGCGACGGCTCGACCGGATCGAGCCGGTCGCGCTCGTAAATCGCGGCGCGTTCGGCGATCAGCCAGCCGCCGGCGTGGCGTTCCAGCCGGTCGAGGAAGCGCGAGCACGAGGTCAGATCGACCTCGATGCCGTTGAACTTTTGCCGCACGCGGATGATGACAGGCGTTTCCGCCACCGCGCGATCTTTGCCGAGCTTTATGTTCGGCGCGAACAAATGATGGCGCGACCAGCTATTGCCTGCTGAAAAATTCGCCTGGCAGCGCTCGACGAATTGCTCGAACGAACCGCGAAACCAGGACGCGGATATGTGCCCGTCAGGCGTAAACGTGCCGCGCAGATCCTTCCATCTGCCTTGGTCGCGATAGACGCCCCAGGCCTGGACCAACTCCGAGATGGCGAATTTATCGGCGAATTCCATTTCCCGTATACCTTGAGCGCACGCACCATAGGATAGCGTGCTGACGCGGCGCAATTCCTCCGTTATTCCGCCTACCCCGCTGTCGCAATGAATGCCAGAAAACGAGAAACCGCCAGCATGAAAGCCATCGTCATCCACGAATTCGGGCCGCCCGAGGTTTTGCGCTACGAAGACGTTCCCGATCCGGTGCCGCGCTCCGGCGAGATTCGCATCAAGGTGCACGCGGCGACCGTCAATCGCGTTCTCGATGTGAGCCTGCGCGCCGGCAAGGAAAGCGCGCGCGGTGTTGTGCTGCCGCTCATTCCCGGCGTCGATTGCGCCGGCGTGGTCGATGCGGTCGGCCCGGGGGTGTCTCACTGGCGCGTAAGCGATCGCGTCGCGGCGGCGGGTTTCATGCCGCTCGATATCTGCGCGGAGGATGGCAGCGGCTATGATGGACCGCGCGGGCAAATGGGCATCAAGCGGCCCGGCGGTTTTGCCGAGCTCGTCTGTGTGCCGGCTAGCGCCGGCATCGCGCTGCCCGAGACGCTCGATTTCCATTGGGCCGCCGTTGTCATGCGTCACGTCCCGACGGCTTGGAATCTCCTGTTCCATGTCGCCGAACTCAAATTCGACGAGACCGTGCTGATCATGGGCGCCGGCGGCAACCTCGGCACTATCGGGATACAGATCGCCAAGAACGTGATCGGCGCGCGGGTGATCGCGGCGGCCGGCTCCGACGCACGCGTCGCGCTTGGCGAAGAGCTCGGTGCCGATCACGGCGTCAATTACGCAACGCAGAACATTTTTGATGAGGTAATGGAGATCACCGGCGGCAAGGGCGTCGATGTGCTTTACGACAACATCGCCAATCCCGGCGTGCTACCGCTTGCCTTCCACGCCATCGGCATGAACGGCCGCCTCGTCACGGCGGGCGCACATGCCGGACCGCGCGTCGAAATCGACTTCGCGCACCTCTACCATAAACGCGTCACTATCAAGGGCATGCCGGGCTACACGCCCGCCGACATACCGCATTGCTTCGCCGCCGCCGCGCAAGGGAAAGTCATCCCGCAAATCGAGCGCGTATTGCCGCTTTCGCGCGCCGCCGAGGCGCACCGCATGGTCGAGAACGACGAAGGCCAGGGCAAGATCGTGCTCGACCCGACGCTGGATTGACGATCAGGAATCATCCACCGGCAACGTCGCGCGCACCGAGGCACGTGCGGCGAATGAGGCATGCCAATTCGCAATATGCAAATGGCTTTTGCGCCAATCCTCATCGGCATAGCGGAAATCGAGATAGGACAGCGCGCAGCCGATGGCGATATGCCCGATGCCGAACGGCGTGGCGATGAGCGCTTCCGCTTCGCGCTCCAAACTGTCCAGCACCGCGATCTTTCGCGCCGTCGCGCTTGCCAGATGCATATCCGACGGATGCGCGCGCTCGCGTTCATTACGATTGAGCACCAATAAGTCCAAAAAGCCATCACCGAGCGCCTGGCGGCGCAGCGCAGCGATCCGGGCATTAGGCTCTTTCGGAAATAACTGCGGCGTACCGTCCAGCGCATCGAGATATTCGCAGATGACGCGCGAATCGTAGAGGATTGCGCCGTCGTCGAGCAGCAGCGTCGGTATTTTCGACAGCGGATTGTCTTTCATCAACTCCGCATGCGGCTTGGCGGTCGCCGCCACGGTACGCACGCAAGCGATGCGATCGATCAGCCCGCGCTCATGGGCGACGATCATGACTTTTCGGACGAATGGCGAACGCGGCGACCAATGCAGCTTCATCGGCAATCCGGGACAAGCGTAGCGCCTAAGGCAATGGCATTTCGGCCATCAAGGCGCTAGCATTCTGCATCATCGCCGTCGAACGCACTACAGCGCTCGCGACTCCTGCCCATCAACCGGAATATTTGGCATGGATTACGACCCGCGCGGCGAGCCGCACAATCTCGCGCATGACCCAACGACCAGTCTCGTCGTGCCGCGCCCGATCGGCTGGATCACAACCATTAGTCCGGCGGGCGTCATCAATCTCGCGCCTTATAGCTTCTTCAATATGATCGCGAGCCACCCGCCCTTCGTGATGTTTGCCTCGAATTCGCGCAAGCATAGCCAGCTGCATGCCCAAAGCGGCGGCGAGTTCGTGTTCAATCTCGCGACCTACGATTTGCGTACCGAGATGAATATCAGCGGCGGTGATTATCCAGCCGAGGTCAGCGAGCCCGAGGTGGCGAAACTCGCCATGGCGCCGTCCCGAAAGGTCAAGCCGCCGCGCGTGGCGCGCTCGCCAATCGCGCTCGAATGCGTGTACTCGCAGACGGTGAACCTCGTCAGCAGCAACGGCAAGAAGCACACTTACGAGATGGTGGTCGGCGAAGTGGTCAACGTGCATATCGACGACGCGGTCATCGTCGACGGCATGATCGACATGGCGCGTATCCGCCCGATCGGACGGCTCGGCTATCGCGGCGATTACACCGTGGTTGACAATGTCTTCTTCATGGCGCGGGTTTAGCGCGCCTCGCCAAACTCCGCCGCCATCGTCACGACTTCCTCTGAGCCTTTCGCTATCCGGCAGCCGGCGGCGGCGAGCGCGGCGAGCTTTGCGTCGGCGCCCTCGCGCGCGCTGCCGATCAGCGCGCCGGCGTGGCCCATCTGCTTCTGCGCGGGTGCATGCCGGCCGATGACCATGGCAATGATCGGCTTGGCAAAGCCCTGTGCTGCTTCGGCGAAGGCATATTCCTTGTCGCCGCCGATCTCGCCGCAGAACAGGACGGCTGCGGTGGCATCGTCAGCGGCGAGCGCTTGCAGATATTCGTGCGGGTTGCGGCCGATCACGCTGTCGCCGCCGATATGGACCACGATACGCTGACCGATGCCGGCGAGCGTCAATTGCCGCGCCAGAGCGAGCGCGACGGTGCCGCTGCGGACAATGACGGCGAGACGGCCTTCCCGGCAAAAGCTCGGCGCGATGGAGCCGAGCAGTCCTCTCCCCGGCACAAACAAGCCGAGCGTATTCGGCCCGATGAGCCAGCTTCCGGCCGCGCGGGCGGCAGCCGCGGCCTCAAGCGCATCATGCACCGGCACATACTCGGCGGCCGCCATGATGGTCGGAATGCGCGCAGCGGCGCATTCGGCAATCGCATCGCGCACGCCTTCGGCCGGCGTATAGATCAGCACAATGTTCGGTTTCCGCGGCAACTCACCGATCCTGTCGTAGAGCGGCAGACCGTCACTCGTCGTGCCGCCGCGGCCGAGGGCGACACCGCCGACAAGCGGCGTGCCGGCCTCGATCATGCCGGCGACCTGGTTGCGTGCGTAACGCCCGGTCGGACTGACCACCGCCACGCGCCATGGCTCGGCATCGAGGAATGGCAGGCGCAATTGGTCTAAATTCAATTGGCCCGACATGCGATAAGCTCCGGAGGCGTGCGCCGGACGGCGCGGGGAAGTCCGCCATTATGCGTCTTACCGAGGTCGACGGAAAAGCCTTGTTGCGCCGCCATGGCATCGCCGTGCCGCGCGGCGTGTTGCTGCAAGCAGGTGAAAATCCGCCCAATGACACAACCTCTTGGCCGGGCTTTTTGCTAAAGGCGCAGATTCTCGAAGGCGGACGCGGCAAGCGCGGCCTGGTGCGCCGGTTCGACAAGCCCGCCGATTTTCGTGACGTGCGCCGCCTGATCCTCGCCACGCTCGATGACGCCGATACGCCCCTTTTGCTCGAAGAAGCAATACCGATCGTGCGTGAGATCTTTACCGCGGTCCGCGTCGATGGCACGCGGCAACGGCTCGAGCTCTTGATCGCGCCGCGGGGCGGGGAGAACGTCGAACAATCGGCGAAGCTTGCGCGCATTCCTGTCGAGCAGGCGGCATCGGTGAGCCCGGAAGCCGTTTTTCCGGCAATCGCAAAGCTCTTTCCCATTGAGCTTGCGGCGCGCCTTGCGCGCTACGCCGCGCGGCTGCCGGAAATCGCCCGGCAGGAGGATCTCGAACTGTTGGAGATCAACCCGCTGGCGCTGACCCAAGACGGCAGCCTGGTCGCCTGCGACGCCAAGATCATCACCGACGACAGCTCGGGCTTTCGCCACGGCCCGGAAGAGTTTGCCGTAAGCCGTATGCTGGCCGAGCGCGCCATGACCGCGCTTGAGCATTCGGCGCGCGACCTCGGCTTCCAGCTCGTCGAGACCCCCGGCGATGTCGTTCTCGTCACTTCGGGTGCCGGGCTTGCCATGATGATGATGGACCTTTTGGCCGACCATGGCCTTCGCGCCGCGAGCTTCATGGATAATCTGCCGGGCGCGCCCGACGAGACCATGACCGAGCGGCTGAAGATCGCCCGCGCTCTCGCCGACCGGCCCAATATCAAGGCGATCGTGTTTCAGACCGTGATCGCTTCACGCTCGCTGGCCGAGCGTGTCGACGCGCTCGCCGCCTGGATCGCGGCCGAGCCGCTGCCGAAACCGCTCTTCGTCGGGCTCGCCGCCGGCCACGCCGCGACCCGCAAGATGAGCACCGATGAGGCGGTTGAGAAGCTGCGCGCGCTTGGCGTCGCCGCCTTTACCGATCCGGTGGCGCTGGTGAAAGCGGTGGCGCGGGCCGTGGGGTGATTTCTAGCCGCCTTGCCTACCCGGAGGATCTGCCCATCGCATAGAACGCGGCGTAGAACCGCTTGCAGGCTTCGGCAAATCCCTTGCCGAAATCCCGGCGCCGGCCCGGCGCGAGGTCGAATAGATAATCACACCCGTCGCCACTGCAGTAATAAGTAGCGACCGAACGCAGTTTGTCGGCGTATTCCGAATTTTCCTGCCCGCAATCCGGACAAATCAGTAAAATGCGTGCAGCCGATTGAATTTGCTGGATGCCGAAGTTCCGCATCGCAATCCGCCCCGTGTCTTTCCGCCTCGAATCTTCGCAACAAGCTTTCGCACGGCGAATCATGTGCAGTTTATCAGAAGGTCTTAATCGAACGTTGAAGGGCGCGGCTTATCCAGCGGATTTTCCTTAGCCGCGCTTGCTCAGCGTTCGTCCGCGCCGCAAAATGATCCGTATATGATCTACTTCCTCACCAGCCAGCCGCTTTGGTTCTCGGGCGCGATCATCGTTGGACTGGGGACCGTGCTCGCCATGCTTGGTCCCACAATCGTGCGCCGCCATGTCGCGCTCGATCGCCTCACCGCAAATAACCAAATCGCCGGTTTCAAGTATGCGGCGCTGGGCGTCCTTTATGCGGTCTTGCTTGGCTTTGCCATCATCGTGGTATGGCAGAAATTCAGCGATGCCGAGGCCGACGTCGTGCAAGAGGCTGGCGCCGCAACGACGATCTATCGGCTGTCCCAGGGCATGGGCGAAAAACCCGGCGCCGACATTCGCAACGCCGTGACCGCCTATCTCAAAGTCGCCATCGCGGATGACTGGCCGGCCATGGACAACGGCGTGACGGGAGCGAACAGAGCTGCCCGGCAAGCGCTCGATGCAATCTACGCGACGCTGTTGACATCCGACGTGACCGGCCGGCCAGTAACCCGGTGGTCTCCGAGCTTCTGCATTAGCTCGACCTCATCACGCAGGCGCGCCGATCACGCCTGATCGCCGCGGAAGGCAGCGTTCCAAACGTCATCTGGCTGATCCTGTTCGGTGGCGCCGCCGTGACGATTGCATTCACGTTCTTCTTCGGCACACGCAATTTGCGGGCCCAAACCATGATGACCGGACTGCTGGCGCTGCTCATCTTTTCCGAGCTCCTGATCATCGTCGCCATCGACCGGCC
>Ga0182018_10000716_pt1 | contig 41424 bp, 41 predicted proteins | sample 812P2MmetaG_FD_120490 | JGI IMG/M metagenome (GOLD analysis project Ga0182018, IMG submission 120490) | Permafrost microbial communities from Stordalen Mire, Sweden - 812P2M metaG | ecosystem: Environmental > Terrestrial > Soil > Wetlands > Permafrost | place: Sweden: Stordalen | collected... | reverse complement strand
CCCCCTCCACCACCGCCGCCGCCTCCTCCACCCCCGCCGCCTCCGCCGCCGCCTGCGGCGCCCGCACCCGTTGCCGCCCCCGTCAGCGAGGGTCACGCCGACCTCCCGCATTCCGGGACGATGGGTATCCAGGTCAGCCTGCCCGCGGGCGGCGACCCGACGTTCGGCTTCACGTACTTCGCCTCGGACCATGCGGCCATCCGCGCCGACCTGGGCCTCGGCATCACGTCGATCTCCGGCGCGAGCCAGCAGTTCTCCCTCGAAGTGGGGCTCCGCTACTACATCGCCGATTTCGACCACTTCATGCCGTTCGTTCAGCCCGGCATCTGGATCTCCAACCCCGGCAGCCAGATCGCGTTCGCCGTCGAGGGAGGGCTCGGCGGAGAGTACTTCGTGACCAACCATTTCTCCTTTGGCGCTCAGACCGGGATCGCGTTCAAGGTCCTGGCGGTGCAGAACGCCTCGGCCATCGAAACGTTCACGACGGGTACGTCGTCAGTCTTTGGCCAGTTCCTCTGGTAGATTAGGGAGGCGCCCATGCGACTCGTCGCAATGATTCTCGTCACGTCGTGCGCCGTGGGCGCCTGTTTCAGCTCGTCCAGATCCGACCCGACCAGCTACGAAGGCATCACCTGGCCTGGGACCAAGGTCGGTTCGGGGGGCCCCAGCTCGGGTCCCTCCGTCGGCAACGGGAGCTCGAGTGAGAGCAACAGCTCCACCAGCGGGCCGGGCAGCGGGCCGAAGACCGGCAACGGCGGTGCTCGATATTCGACGACCGTTGGCCAGGGAGGTGCGGGGGGACCCGCCCTCCACAACGACCTACCTAACTCCATTGGCTCGCCGTCGCAGAGCAGCGGGAGTTCGGGTGGCGCCAGCTCGAGCGGTGGGCAAGGCCCCGGTCCGTGCGAGCTCCCTGCCAACGCCAACGCGATGGCCGGTTGCGCGGCGGAGACCGCACAAGAGATTTGTGAGCCCGACGTCGACGGCGGAGCCCCCGATTGCTTCTCGCCGTGCGACGACACCGAATATCAGGTCGAATGCTTCAGCGAAGAAGGGGGAGCGGCCCCCTCTCCGGATCCATCCCTGGGCTGCAGCCAGTCCACGCTCGGGGGCGGACAGATGATCTATTGCTGCCCTTGCGGCTGATCAGCCACGGACTATCAGAAGCTGGGCGTCCTGTCGGTCCAGCGATCACACCGCGGCGCGGAGAGCGAGAAGGCCGCGAGGCCTTTGTCGGAACCGAGCGTGCGCGGTTGCAGCCCCGCGGGACACACACCAAACCAGTAGATAGGGGACGGTGACGGCTCGGCGGCTACAGTGTTCCAGACGAGTCCGGTCGGCATTACCAATCGCTTCTGATCGGCGGTGCACGGAGGGATGTGACCTCGCAACACCTCGCCCTGCGGGAACTCGGATCGCTCGCAGGCGTCGTGCCCGTTCGCGATCACGTCATGTACGCGCGTCTCGGCGGTCGTCCCGTTGAGCCCCGGCGCGTTTGCGAGGCCCGGCTGAGCCACCCACCCGCCGCAACCTGCCAAACATGAAAAGGCGAGGACCGACACAATGCTCGATGCACCCATGGCCGACAGCTCCTGGGCGCGAGGGGGAGGCCGTCGGTTCGACGACCGCGCTCTCGTGCACCTTCGCGACTACGAGTAAGGTTAAGACGCGATATCGTCATGCGCCCGTCATTGCGGCGTCATGCGTGACGAAAACAAGCTGATGAGTGCGCTGATGTCGGCGGGCGTCTACGACGCGCCTTCAACGATGACCACGCTCGTACGCCGCAGCGCGTCGATGTCGACTTCACGGTCGAACGCGCGCCGACCGCTCACGATGACCCAACGCACCGCGTTGCGCATGGCTCGCACCGCACGGAGGGCCGCACCGACGCTGGGGAACACCCACGCGAGCGTGCCGGGCTCGCTCTCGTGCCAGCCGTAGATGACGAGCGTTACGGCTTCGGGCCTGAGCCTCGTGGCCATTCGGGACGTCAACCTTTTCAGACCTTGACGCATTCCGCTGCCGGCCAGCCTAAGTCGCCTCTCGCAGAGTGCAACCCCCGCGAGAACAAGAAGTGATCGGAGCGGTGGACTAAGATGCCCCCGTGGATACGGCCTCCACGATCATGGGCCCGCCCCGCGAAGGGCGCGCATGGCCGCTTCTCCCGCTGGCGCCCGCGGTCGTCATCCTGGTCGGCCTGGCCATTGCCGTCGCCATCGGCTTTTTCGGGGTCTCGAGCCTCGCCACCGCCAGCGATGACCACGCCGCGACGCGCGCCGAGCTCCTGGCGTCCACGCTGGGCGCACGTCTCGCGCAGCTCCCGAAGACGGAGCGACTCGAGGCCATGCAACGGGCCGCGCGAAAGACCGGGGCCGAGCTGCTGGTGGTCTCGCCTCGGGGGGAGGTCGTCCTCGACGCCAGCCTCGGCATGCCCGATCGCGCCGCGCTCGAGCGCGTGGTCAGTCAGCGTTCGGGGGAAGCCATCACGGGGCTGGGTCGCACGCGTTTTGCCACACAATCGGTCGCGGGTTCGCTGGACACGCTCGTCGCCTTCGTGCGCGAGCCGAGTGCACCCGAAGGGGCGCCTGCGCTGCTGCGTGCGCTCGTCGCCCTGACGACTCTTCTCGTGGGCGTCGCCGCGGCCGTGGCGTACGCCGTGGCGCGCGACGCGAACAAGGACGTGGAGTTCGTAGGCGAGAGGGTGCGCGGAATGCTCCACGTGCGGTCGGAGCCGGCCGGGGAGGCCGTGCCCGTCCGCACGATGGACCAGGTGGGAGCTCTTACCCTGGCGTTCAACGCCCTCGTCGAGCGCTTCGCCGCGGCCCAGTCCACCTACCAGAGCGACCTCGAGCGAGTGCGCGCCGCCGATCGCGATCGCGCCGCGTTCCTCGGGGCGGTGAGCCACGAGCTCCGGAGCCCCCTCAACGCCATCCTGGGCTTCGCGGACATCCTCGTGACCGAGGTCGACGGCCCGCTGTCGGAGGAGGCGCGCGAAGAGGTGGACCAGATCCGCGGGTCGGGAAAGCACCTGCTCGACCTCATCAACGACATCCTCGAGCTCAGCGCGCTCGAGAGCGGACAGCTGCGGCTCACGCGTGGCAAGGTCGACCTGGGTGCGGTGGCGTGGGACGTCGTGCGCGAGGCTGCTGGCCTGGTCGGCGTGCGTCCTGTCGCTGTGCGGATCGAGGGGGAGGCGGGCGTCTTCGCATTTGCCGATGCCAAGCGCGTCCGGCAGATCCTGACCAACCTGGTCGGCAACGCCGTCAAGTTCACCCAGCAGGGCGAGGTGGTCGTCGAAGTTGCGCGCGAAGGTCGGCTCGCGAGGCTGAGCGTGCGCGACACCGGCCCAGGGATACGGCCGCAGGAGCGGGCCGTGATCTTCGAAGAGTACAAGCAAACCAGCGAGGAGCGCGCGCGCCGGCGTGGGACGGGGCTGGGCCTGGCCATCACGCGGCGGCTGGTGCTCATGCACGGCGGGACGATCGACGTCGACACGCAGATCGGCCGCGGCTCCAAGTTCTCGGCGTGGCTCCCGGTGTGGAGCGAGGCGCGCGCGGGGAAGGCATGAACAAGACCGCGAGCCGCCTCATCGCGCGCCTGGTGGCGATCCAGGTCGTTGCATGGGGCACGACAGGGCTCCTCGTCGCCGCCTTTGCGCCGCGCCTCCTGCTTCTCGATCCGAGCGTCGTCGGCGGCACGGCGAGGCTCGCCCTCTGGGCGTGGGCGGCGACCGTCGCGCTGGTCGCCTTCGCCACACTGGTCGTCGCTCGACGGGTACGGAGGCTCCTCTCGGCGCTGTCGGTGGGTCTGTCGGACGTCGACGTGGCCGACGTGCTCGCTCTCTACTCGATGCCGTCTCGTCTGGTGGTGATCGACCTGGCCGGCACGCTCGTCGTGGGAGCGGCGACGCTCTTTTCACCACTGCGCCCCGAGACGAACGACGTCTATACGCAGCTGGATCTGGTGCTGCTCGCCATGACGATGGCGAGCGTGGCTGCGTTGCCGGCGTACGTCACGATGCGCGTGTCGGTTGCCAGGGCGCTGGAGCTCGTCCCCGTGTCGGCCTCGCGCGAGGCGATCGAGCTCATGGGAACGCCCGAGCGACGGATGGCACGCGTGCGCCAGAGGCTCCTGGCCGCGGTCGTGGCGCCCGTGGCCTTCGTCGCGCTCGGGGCGTCTCTCCTCGTGCATGCCCACCTTCGCGCGTTCGATACGTCGTCGCAGCAGAACGACGCCGCGGAGCTCGCGCGGGGCGTGTTCGACCCGGTGGAAGGGGACGTGCGAGGGCGGAAGGCAGCGATCGACGCGGCCCGTGTCGCCGGATTCGACGTGGACATTTCCCGCTCCGATGCCCCCTTCTCCGTCTCGCTCAACGACGAGGGAAGGACGTCGCTGGCGGTCCCGCTCGCCGACGGCCACGCGCTCGTCCGCTTCGGCACGGTGCGGCTCGGCCCGATCACGGGGGTGTACCTGGGCCTCGCGCTCGGCGCGATCGCGATCGCGGGTCTGCTCGGCTGGCGGATCGGACGAGCCTTCGCCGACGACGTGGGGCTCGCCACGCGCGAGCTCGAGGCGGCGGGCGTCGCCGACGTTCTGCGTGGCGGCCGCATTCGGGGCGACGCGCGTTTCGAGTCGGTGGCGTCGCTGATGAACGCCGCCAACGAGCTCGGGGGCGTCTTCCGCGAGTTCGCCAGCGCGCAGAAACAGGCGATCGAGGCGCGCACGGCGACCGAGCGCATGCGCGGACTGTTCCTCGCGTCGATGTCGCACGACCTGAAGGCGCCGCTCAACGCCATCCTCGGCTTCGCGGAGCTGGTCTCGCGCGGGCCGCTCACGGACGGGCAGCGCGAGAGCGTGGCAATCATCGAGCAGCGGGGGCGCGAGCTCTTGTACCTCATCGACATGATCCTCGACGCCGCCCGCGTCGAGGCGGGCGAGCTGACGATCTCGACGGAGTGGACGCGCGTCGGGGACGTGGTGATGCCGGCGGTGCTCGACGCCCGCGAGCTGACGGTGGGGATGGAGATCCCGATCGTCGGCGAGATCCAGCCGGGGGTGCCGCGCGTCCTGGTGGACCCGGCCAGGCTCACCCAGGCGCTCAAGGCGATCATCCTCGCGGCGTCACGCTTCGCCGAGCGCGGGCGCGTCGTCGTGCGGGCCACGATGCCGGCGGCGGGCGAACAGGTGCGCGTCGACGTCGAAGTGAGCGGACGCGGCACGTCGGCCGCGGACCGCGAGAAGATCTTCGACGCCTTCAAACACCCCGACGGCGCGAGGCGCCACGGCGGTCTCGGCCTCGGTCCCTCGCTGGCGCGATCGATCGTCGAGCTGCACGGCGGCCGCATCGACGTCGAGACGACCGGGGCCGGAGGGACCGTGTTTCAAGTGTGGGTGCCGAGCGAGCGCGGCACTTCGAGGGGATGAAGTCGCGGACCGTGCCGCCGGCCACGACTGCTACGCTGCGGGGACGATGAAGCCGGTCCTGTCGCGGGCCCAGATGCGCGCGTTCGACGCGTACGCGACCTCCGAGTGCCGCGTGCCGAGCCTCGTGCTCATGGAGAACGCGGGTCGCGGTGCGGCGGACGTGCTCGTGCGCGAGCTGTGCGGAGGCGACGCGAGCGGGGTGAGTGTGGCGGTCGTCTGCGGCACCGGGAACAACGGGGGCGACGGGCTGGTCGTCGCGCGCCGCCTCGCCATCCGCGGCGCGAAGCCGGTTGCCGTCGTCGTCGGAGACCTCTCGAAGGCGTCGGCGGATACACGGGTCCACCTCGGAGCCTGGCGCGGTATCGGGGGAGGGGTCCGCGAGGTCTCGACGGGCGCGTCGCTCTCCGTGCTGGCCGACGCTCTCGGCACGGCCGAGGTGGTCGTCGATGCGCTCTTCGGGACCGGCCTCGATCGCCCAATCGACGGCCTCTTCGCGGACGTCGTGCGGGCCGTCAATGCGGCACGGGCGACGCGCTTTGCGCTCGATCTGCCTTCGGGGCTCGACGCCGACACGGGCGCCACGCTCGGGGTGGCCGTCGAGGCCTCGTCCACGGCGACGTTCGCCCACTCCAAGCTCGGCCTGATGACGCCCAACGGCGCGCGGCTGTGCGGGCGCGTGCACGTCGTCGACATCGGCGTCCCGGCGTCGCTCACGGCTCACCTCGGAAACGTTGCGCAACAGGTGGAGCTTGCGGACGTGGCCGCCTGGCAGCGAGCGCGGGCTCCGGGCGCGTACAAGACGTCGGCCGGTCACGTCGTCGTCGTCGGGGGCTCGCCGGGGAAGATCGGCGCGCCGCAGCTCGTTGCCCGAGGCGCCCTTCGCGCGGGCGCGGGTGTCGTGACGATCGCCACGGGGCCGGCGGCGGCGGCGTCGATAGAGGCGCGCGTCCTCGAGGTGATGACTGCACGGATCGACCCGTCGAGGGCGGCCGCGAGCTTGGACGAGGCCTTGAAGCAGAAGCAGGCCGTCGCCGTGGGGCCTGGCCTCGGACTCGGCGACGACGCGCGCGCGGTGGTCGATCATCTCCTCGCGACGTGGTCCGGGCCGATCGTGGTGGATGCGGATGCGCTGACCATGAACGCCGGAAGGCCGGGCGTCTTCAAACAAGCGAAGAAGGCGATCCTCACGCCGCATCCGGGCGAGATGGGGCGCCTGCTCGGTAGGACCGTCGCCGAGGTCGAGGCCGATCGCTACCGCGCGGCGCACGACCTCGCCGCCGCCACCGGCGCCGTGGTCGTCCTGAAAGGAGCCCACACGATCGTGGCCTCGCCAGACTCGCGCGTCGCCGTTTCTCCCGTATCTTGTCCGGCCTTGGCCACCGCTGGCGCGGGCGACGTCCTCTCCGGCATCGTCGCAGCGATGGCCTGCACGCTGGCGCCCTTCGAGGCGGCATGCGCGGGGGTCATGCTTCACGCGCTGGCCGGTGAGGCATGGTCGGCCGCGCACGGCGGGGCGGACCGAGGGATGCTGGCGTCCGAGATCGCCGATACGTTGACGACCCTGCGCCTTCGCTGATCCGGCCGCGGCGCCGTCGCGGGTGTCGACGCCGGGACACGGACGCTGGCCCGGGAGACACGCTCGGTGGCCTGCTGAGCGCGTGCGCGCCTGCGATTGCGCCGTGATTCACGCGTGGCACCGCCCTTGCGGAGGACCCCTGCACACGCTCCCGAGGACCCCCATGACCACCTCCCCTTCGACATGCCGCGCAACCGCAACCCCCGACAGCTTCCGCGACGGCCTCGTCGCCCTCCTTCCTGACCTCCGCGCGCGCTCGAAGCGTCTCTGCGCGGACGCAGCGACCGCCGACGACGTTGTCCAGGACACGATCGAGCGCGCGCTCAGGTTCGAGCACCGCTACGAGAGGGGGACGAATCTGCGCTCCTGGGCTTACCAAGTGCTCTTCAGCGTCTTCGTCACGCGCTGGCGCCGCCGCGCGCGAGACCGTCGCGCCGTCGAGCGGCTCGCTGGCGACCCTCACGCCTGGACCGTACCGGAGGCCTTCATCCCTCCCGACGCCGGGCATGGCGCTCTCACCCCGTCCACGCGCCGAAAGCTCGACGCCCTGCCGGAGGGGTTCCGCGCCGTCATCGCCATCGTGGATCTCGAGGAGAGGTCGTATCGCGACGCGGCGCAGGAGCTTGGCGTCCCCGTGGGGACGGTGATGAGCCGGCTGCACCGCGCGCGCAAGCTCCTCGCCGTGCAGATGACGGAGGAGCGGGACGCTGCGTGAGTTGCAGGGCAGCCCGGCGCGCGGGAACATGCCCAGCGCATGAAGCTCTACACCAAGACCGGGGACGACGGGACGACGGGCCTCTTCGGAGGCGGGCGCGTCGCCAAGGCCAGCTCGCGCGTGGACGCGTACGGGACCGTCGACGAGACGAACGCCGCCATCGGCGTCGCGCGCGCGGCTGGACTGGATGCCGCGATGGACTCTGTGCTGGCCCACGTTCAGGCGGACATGTTCGTCCTCGGGGCCGAGCTCGCGTGCGTGCCCGGGCGCGAATCGAAGCTGAGCATCCCGCCCCTCGGAGGCGCGGAGATCGAGCGCCTCGAGCGAGCGATCGACGAAGCGGACGCGGCGTGTCCCCCCCTCAAGACTTTCGTGTTGCCAGGGGGCTCGCCCCAGGCCGCGGCACTCCACCTGGCGAGGACGATCTGCCGACGCGCCGAGAGAAGCATCCTCTCGATCGACGACGCTCCCGCTCGCCGCGAGCTCGTCGTGTATCTCAACCGCCTCAGCGATCTGCTGTTCGCACTGGCGCGTCACGCCAACGTCGTCGCCCATGTCGACGACGTGCCCTGGCACCCTCGCGCGTAAGACTGGCCTCTTACGCTCGCTGAGCGGCCGCGGTGAGGGTCTGGGCGCGCGTCGTGACGTACTCCTGATAGAAGTCGAGCGCGGCCTTGATGTACTCGTTGGCGTCGGCGACGGTGTCGTGCGCGTCCTCGGCCGCCGACTTCGCGTCGCCGGCGGCCGCGTCGAACGCCTTCGCGTTTGCCTCGTCGTCCTTCTGACCGGCCGAAAAGTAGCCATCGGCCAGGGCCTTGCCTGCCTTCGCGATGACGCCGGCTGTCGAGCTGCTGCCGACGACCTGGGCGCCCACAGTGAGGCCCGCATCGACCCAGGCTTCCACGCGCATGCTCGATGCCTCGGCGCGAATCGCCTGAACTTCCTGCGCCTCTTCGGCCAGGGCCCGAGCCTCGGCCGCTTCGCGCTCCTCGTGTGCCGCGGAGCGCTCGACCTCGCCGTTCTGGACCGCCAGCGCGGCGATCTCGGCACCGACGTCTCCGCTCGACAGCACCGCCGCTTCGGGGTCGGGCAGCAGCGAGACCATCGCCGGGTCTGTCGCTGTGGCGGTCTCCGTGATGCTCGTCGCCGTGGCGCGTGTGGTCCCGTTCACTTCTACCGTGGACATGGCTATCCCCTTACCGTGATGGACGCCGATACGAGCAGCGTCTGGTCGCCAATCTCTATCGCGCCGCGCACGGCGTCGAGCGCGCGCCCCTGTGATTCGTCGGCCGCTTTCAGATCGTCGAGGATCCAGTCGGCCGTCGTCTGCAACGAGTCGACGTCGTTCTTGGCCTCCGTCGCGTCCGCCCGAGCGTCCACGACCTCCGCGGCGAAGTGCCCGTCGCGCGCCTTCGCGAGCGCGGCGCCGACCGTCGCCACTGCGTCGACCGTGTCGGCAGCAGCGGCGACGGCCGTGCCGGCGACCGGGACCGCCTTGACCACGTCGCCCACTCCCTCCGCCACCTCTGCGACGGCATTCAATCCAATCGCGATGTCGCTCCAGAACTTTGGACTGTCCCAGGCGTCGCGCAGATCGCTCCCCGCGTCGTCTGCCGCCCGAGCTATCTCGCCGTGAGCGAGATCGACCGCGACGTTGCCGATGAGATGGCCGATGCTCGAGAAGAATCCACGCCCCGACCCGGCCTCGTTGGCCTCTTGCCGCTTCAGGGCGGCCTGTTCGTCTGCGAGCGCGGCGTCCTGTAGCGTCCTGTTCTCCGAGACGCCCTGCTCGCCCGACTGGAGGTCGAGCACGCGCTCCTGCGAAAGCACGGCGTAGATGCAGCCCATGGCGTCATCCATCCCGCCGGCCAGGCAAGGGCTCGGGTCGGGGAGGAGGGTGGACTCGTCCGAGACGATCGCGGCGCCAGGCGCGGTCGTCGTGACCGAGGTGAACGGGTCGCTTCGAGCCACCGCAGTCACGATCGCCTCCCTTCGGACGCCACCAGCGCACGCAGATCTTCGTCGTCCAGCTCCTCCGCGATGCGAGCTGCCTCGGCGAATGCATCGCTCGCGTCCTCGTTCATCCCGCGCGTCCGGAAGATGCGCGCGCGCGCCAGGCCACAGCGCGGGGCGGACGTCGCCACCCGCCGGGCCTCGTCGTAGAGCTCGAGCGCGACGTCGTGCCGGTCCTGAGCTTCATGGCAAGCACCCAGGGCGAGCCAGCCGCGCTCGTCCTGCGGCGCGATGCGGATGACGGCGCGAAAGACCGTCACCGCGTCGTCGATTCGCTCCTGGACGTAAAGCCAGTGGCCCGCCGCGTAGAGCGCTTCAATGGCCTTGAGGCGTCCGTCGGGAGACTCTCCTGGCACCTGTAGGGGTATCGCCTGCTGCATGGCTCTCCGGTTCCTCTCAGTGGCCGATGTTCTCGGCAATCTTCTCGGACTGATCACCGAGGGATTGCACGAGGTTCGTCGTGAGTTCGACGGCGGTTTGGCGCTCGGACATGAGCGACTGGAGCTGGATCATCTGCAGCTCCGAGCCCGAGTTGAGGTCGCTCGCGCACCCCTGAAGGCTCTGCACGAATCCTTGCACCTCATCGGTGCTGATGACGTTGTCGCCCAACGGACCGTTCTGCGCGGGGGGGTAGGTGGCCTCGTCCATGTACTGCAGCGCCGGCGTGGTGGCCGTCGCTGCCTGGGGACCGGTGCCGGTATAGAGGAGGTCGTTGTACGTCTGCTCGAGCTTACCGAGATCGGGATAGCTCGGGTCCGAGGCTCGGATCTGCAGGATGAGACTGTTCAGCGACGTCTCCATGGCCGTGCACTTGCTGGCGCCTTGCGAGTCGCCCGAGTTCACCCCCGCGCTGTAGGTCTGGAACGTCGAAATCACCTGCTGGAGGGCGGACGCCACGCCGTTGTTGACCTCCTGGTCGTTGAACGTGCCCTGGATCTGGCCGTCGATCGAATCGAGGCGCGCCTGGCAGTAGGCCATCAGGGATTCCGGCGAGAGGCCCGCGGCATCACCGGAGAGGTCCGCGATGCTCGCGCTGCCGATTGTCACGGGAGACGTCGTGACGACGTCATCGTCGGTGTCGACGGTTACGGGAAAGTCCGACGTTTCGGCGACGGGTTCGTTGTAGAGAGAGATCATGGGTTCTCCTTTTGGTCAGGCGCGAAGGCCGTGAGGTTTGGGGATGCTCTTGCAGGCAAGGGCTTCCAGCTGCTCGAAGAACTCGCGCCGAACGGCAATTCGGACGCTCCCCAGCAGACCGAGAGCGAGCATGGCGCGGCCCCACCGCTCGTTCTGATTCTCGAGCTCGCTCTTCAACTGTGCGAGCCGCTCCTCGTGCACGGTAGCCATCGCGCTCTCCCTTCTTGCTTCCCTATCGGTGGACGCGCGGCCGAGTTGCGTGAAAAGAGAGCGCGAGGTCAGTCTTCGAGCACGATCGCGACGTCGTTCGCCGAGCGGTGGTGGACGAGAACGACCGCGCCGCCCGAGGCCAACGGCTGCACCCTGTAGCCTTCGTCGACGGCGTCGGCGTGCTCGACCAAGACGGTGCTCCCGGCGACGACACGTCTCGGGCGCGATCGGAGGCGAAGGGTCTCGGTGGAATCGGCGTCGAACGTTCTGTAGGAGACGCGGCCCGGAGCGTAGTCGACCCACGTGACGACCGACGTCGACCTGAGCAAGTGGTCGCGACCCGCGGGGGCCCAGTCCGGCACGGCCGCCATCGCCGTCAAGAAGTGACGAATGTAGTCGCCGTATCCGTCGCTGAACCACCACCCTTCCGTCTTGCTCTCTCCGACGGCGACGATGCCGTCCTCGCCGCACGTGTACGTCGCCCAGTTGAGCGACCGGGCGGAGCGCTCGCGCGCGCCGACGTCACCGGTTGCCTCCGACCAAAGGGCCACCGTCGCGCCGTAGCGCGCCGTGTGGCTCCCCATCTTTGCCATGTCCGCCGCTTGCTCGCTCATGACGACGGCGCCCCATTGGACGCCGGATTCGGTCTCCGTGTCGCGACCGAACGTATCGGCGGCCCAGGCCAGCAGGTGCGCCGCGTGACTCCGCCACTGCGGATCGGCCGTGGGATGGGCCATGAGCCAGCGGGCGGTGCGAAGGGCGGCGTACTGGTTGGGGTTCGCCGCCGGGTTGCGCTGGATTTCGATGTCCTCGAAGTAGCCGCTCCACGCATCATTGTTCATCGGGACGCGCATGAGCCATCCGAACGCGACGTCGCGGGCGCGCGCGTAGGCCGGAAGGTCTCCTGCCGAGAGACGTCTCAGCTCGTCGAAGAGCATGAGCGCGCCGACGACGTTGGACGAGTACTCCTCGCGCACGACGTCGGTCCTGGCGTAGACGCGGAACGGCCAGGGGGACCGCTTCTCGTCGCCGTCGCGCACGTGGCCGGCCAGCGCATCGGCGCACGCGATCGCCGCGTCGCGGTACCGGGCGTCTCCTGTCATCTCGAACGCCTGCAGGTACCCGAAGCCGAGCTCTCCCACCTTGTCCGGCTCGATGACGCCGGCGCCGTCGCCGCGTCCGCAGAAGTCGCACCAGGCGTCATCGGCACCCGCGTAGTCGACGTCGCCCGCGTTCGCGCTCGCGAACGGGACGCGTGACCACGCCCAGCCGGCCCCGGTCGTCCCGTGAGCGATCTGGTGGTCGAGGGCCTTGCGAACGAGGTCCACGGCCACCCGGTCGCCGCTGTACGCGTACCAAAGGACGGCGGAGTCGGTGAGCATCGCGTAGAGGGACGCCGGGTTGTGGGGCCAGTTGACTCCCTCGAAGGTGACCGGATCGAAGCGCGAGTTTGCCAGCCAGGTCTCGAGGCCGTTGTCCTGCACCGCGAACTTCGTCTCCAGCGCGTGCCACGCGAGCTGCGCGACGCGCTCGTAGGGCGACTGGGCCGTCGACCAGGAGAGCAGCTTGCCGCTGCCGTCCAGACGGATCGGATGTCCGACGATCGTCGGCGCCGACGTCGACGACACGCCGCGCGTGCACGCGTCGGTCGCGCAAGCGGCCGCGACGGCGAACAGCAGCGTGCGATGGGCCCACACGGCGAGGAGAGTCTACAATCGCCGCCGTGCATCGGGACCGCGGGGTCGCCCTCATCATTGCGTACAAGCTCATCAAGGGCGGGCTCTGGCTCGTCTTTGCGGTGGTCCTGGTTGCGACGATGCGTCTCGGGCTGAGCGACAGGATGATCGGCTTCGCGGCGCACCTCCGTCACCATTCGGGCGCGTGGAGCATCAAGCTCGCCGAGCTGGTCGTCCGCGCGGCGACTCGACGAGGGCTCTGGATCATCACAGTGGCGCTCGTGGCCGACGGAGCGCTCAGCCTCCTCGAAGGCTGGGCGCTCGTGCATGGCCACTGGTGGGGGCCATGGCTCGTTGTCGTGGCGACGGGCTCGCTGCTTCCCTTCGAGGTCCTCGCGCTGTTGCGGCACCCTCACGCAGTCCGTGCGGCCGTCTTCGTCGCCAACGGCGCCATCGTGGCTTATCTCGCGCACAAAGCGCTGCGCGAGCGTCGCCTCAGGCGTCTCGATCCACTCGATCGACTATCCGTCTGACGCCCTCGCGCAGTGTCTCCTCCGGCGTCAGCAGACTGACGACCACGTACGCCTCGTCCTCGAAGTCGAAGAAGTGTCCGGGGTGCACGTAAACACCGTCTTGCTCGAGGAAGGCGAGGGTCCAGGCCTCTTCGGTCCGCGTGGCGGGCAGGCGGAGGATCGCGTACCAGCCCCCCTCTACATCGAGCAGCGATACGGCGGACCCGCCGGCCGCGGAGGCGATCGCCGCGACGTTCGAGAGCATCCGATCGTGGATCGAACGCTCGGCGGTGTTTCGCGACGCGAGGAGGGCCGGGAGGGCGTGCTGCACGGGCGTCCCGACCGAGAGAAATGCGTCAGCGATCACCTCGAGGCGCGCGAGTGCCTCGGTCACCCGCGCCGCCTGCCCACCGATGGCGATCCACGCGAGCTTCATCTGCGGCAGCCCCGCGAGCTTGGACAGTCCGCCCAGCGCGAAGACGAGCGGCGCCCGGTCTCCGGCCTCGAGCGCGGAGGTCGCGCGTGCCCCGTCCGCCTTCACGGCATAGCGCCCGAAGACCTCGTCGCTCACGATAGGCAACCCTACGTCGGCGAGGGCGTCGAGCTCGTGCCGCTTGAGGTACGAGCCCGTCGGGTTGTTCGGGCTGACGGCGACGATCGCGCGACTGCGTGACGACACGGCGGCGCGCACGGAGGGCAGATCCACGTGCCATGCGCCGTCGTACGCGAGTCGGTACGGGACGGCACGGACGGATTCGAGTCGCGCGAGGTGCTCGAAGAGCGGATAGCTGGGGCTGGGCACCAGCACCTCGTCTCCGGGATCGCACAGGAGCTTGAAGAGAAAGGCGTACGCCTCGCTGGTGCTCGCGGTGAGCACCACACGCGACGGGTCTACCGGAGGCCCGTGGGCACCGAGATCGCTGGCTACGGCTTCACGCGCGGCGGGAAGTCCGAAGGGGAGGGGCTCGTAGTGCATCGACGACGGCATGGCGAGCGCCGGAAGAATGACGTCCGCGTCGTAGGGAATGCTCGCGCGCGTGGGGTTCGACTCGGTGAGGTCGAGGAGCGAGCCCTTGCGCGCTCTCGCATGCGCGGCTGCGAGGGCGTTGAGTGAGAAGTCGAAGGAGGAACGCGACGAGAACATCGGAGCGCACAGAGATGCGTCGAAAGATTGTTCTCGATCAACCTTGACATCGTTCACTGTCACAGTTATAGATGGTGCACAATCAATGGATGCGGAGAGGTGAGCGCGAGACCGCGCCCGCCGAGAAAGCCGCGTCCGCCCACGGAGGCGTCATGTTCGCCCGATCAGCAGGCCCGCGCCCAGCGGCGTGCGTGCTCACTCACATCAAGCTCGGCCTCTAGGCCCTTACCCCTCAGGAGGAGCGCAATATGCTCACCACCTCATCTTCCGATACCCCCGCCGTTTCCCGTCCTGGCCTCGACGACGAGCGCTACCGCCGCTTCGGCGAGGAACTCGACGCGGTCAAGGAGCGCGCATTCAAGCGCGTCGGCCCCGAGGATGTCCGGTACGTCCGCAGGCTCAATCGCTTCTCGGTGGCGATGGAGATCGTCGGCCGGTTCCTCATTCACGTCAGCTTCGAGCCGATCGCCTTCGCGGTCGGCGTCTTCGCGCTCTGGATCCACAAGCAGCTCCAGGCCACCGAGATCGGCCACTCGGCCCTGCACGGGGCCTACGATCGACTGCCCGGCGCGGAGGCGTTCGCCTCGAAGAAATTCCGTTGGGACACGCCCATCGACGAGGAGTCGTGGCGCCACGCGCACAACGTCCGCCACCACGGCAACACCAACGTCCTCGGGAGAGACCCGGACGTCCACTTCGGGCCCGTGCGCCTCACGGAGCACGCGGCCTGGACGCCGCGGCACCGCTGGCAGCTCCCGTTCGCCCTGGGCGTTCTCTTTCCGTTCTTCGGCCTCGTCATCAACATGCACGTCACGGGGCTGAGCGATGCGTACACCGCGGACGGACGGCCGTTCGACATCCTGCCCGATGGCTCGAAGGCGAGCATCCGCGCGGCCTGGAAGAAGGCGCTCCGCAAGTACGCACCCTACTACCTCTACAACTTCGTCCTCTTTCCGGTCCTGGCAGGCCCCTTCTTCTGGAAGGTGCTCCTCGGCAACGCGATGGCCGAGATGATGCGCGACGTCTATTCCGCGGCGACCATCTTCTGCGGGCACATCGGGGACGCCGTTCGCAGCTATCCCGCCGGGGCACGCGCCCACGGGCGGGGGCACTGGTACGCGATGCAGGTGCAATCCACCAACAACTTCGACGTCAGCCGCCCCATCTCCATCCTCTGCGGAGGCCTCGATCTCCAGATCGAGCATCACCTCTTCCCGACGCTGCCGCCGCCGCGCCTGCGCGAGATCGCGCCGGAAGTTCGCGCCATCTGCGAGCGACATGGGGTCGAGTACCGGATGGACACCTGGGGCCGGACGCTCCTCGGCGCGTTGCAACATATCGGCCACCTGGCCCGGAGCGGAGGTCTGCGCGCGGTCGTGCGGGAGATGGCATGATGCTGCTAGAAGTAGACGTCGTAAGCCCGATGAGCACCCCCGACCCCAGACCGGAGCGCACCGAGTACACGATCGACGAACTCGCCGCCGTCGCGCGGGTGCCGAGCCGCACGATCCGCTTCTATCAGTCGCGAGGCGCGCTCATGCCCCCCGAGATTCGCGGCAGGGTCGCCTACTACGTCCAGGGCCACGTCGACCGGCTCAAACTCATCGCGCAGCTTCAGGACAGGGGGCTTCGCATCGACGCCATCCGCGATCTCCTGGTCAGCATCGATCGCGGCGAGGTCGACCTGGCCGAGTGGCTGGGCATCGAGCAGCAGGTGCAGGCGCCGTGGGTCAACGACAAGCCGCGGACGGTGAGCGAAGAAGAGGTGTACGAACTCGCCGGGTCGCGTCGCCCGGGCCTTCTTGCGGACCTGGTGCGAAGGGGGATGCTCGAGCGCCACGGGGACGTCTACCTCACACAGAGCCCGGCCCTCCTCTCCATCGCGTTGAAGCTCGAGCTCGCCGGGATTGACCTCGGGACCGTTGCTCAGGCCTGGGACATCCTGCGAAAACACGTCGGCCGGACGGCGTCCGAGCTCGTCGACGTCTTCATCCGGCGCGTCGAGGAGGGAAAACTCGAGCCCCGCGACCTCGGGCAACTCGACGCCCTCCGCCCGCTCGGGATGGAAGCGGTGCGGCTCATCTTCGGCCGCGCGATGGAGCACGAGCTCCGCACTCTCTACGAGTCCGGCAGAATGGCGAAGCTGCAAGGCCGCGTGCACCGCGGCCGCAGGGGCCACCGGGCCTGACGGCCGGCCCGGGCGCGCGTCACCGGCCGACTTGCGGCACCTTGCCGTCGAGCGAGTCGGCGAGAAAGTGGTTCACGTCGGCTTCGGCTTGAGGGTTGTCGTATGCGACGAAGTGTCCATCGTAGGTCCCGTCGGACATGTACTGGCGAACGATCGCGGTGATCGGGACACCGTCCGTCATCACGTTGCCGCCCACCGGGACGGGCAGGGTGGTGCCGCTCCCGAACACGTCGTCCGTGACGCCGCTAGGGGGTGAGGCTTGCCCTAGCTGCGCCGACAGCGCGAACGTCTGCTCGGTGGGGGGAGGCGCGTACGTGTCTCCCTGCCCATACGGCTGAAAGACGTGCTTCTGGTCGGCCATGGCCATGGGGTTGACGACGAGGAGCGGCGCATGATTCAGAGGGTCCACGCGGTCGAGGTCGTTCTGGAAGAGCGAAAGGACCGGGTGGTAAACGCCTACGTTCGCCGGCGCGTCCTCGAGGACGACCGGCACGACGGCCGCGATGTCGACCGGGTTCATCTTGGTGAGGAGAGCCTCGATGATGCTGGCGCCTTCGCCGCTCAGCACGGCGCCCGTGACCCCCGCCGTGTAAGGCATGGCGATGCCCCCCTCGGTCGCGCCCTGCGAATGACCCCAGAACGCGACGGGGCCGACCTTGATCTCGGCTCCGTTCGGCGACTGCGCGGCCGGGAGGTCGAACCCCGTGACGAAGCGGACGAGTGACATCTGGTCGGCCGCGCCCTGCAGCGGATTGCCGCGCGCGGCCGCCGGGTTCGCGAAGTTGTAGAAGAGGTTGTCGGGCGACTCGGTCGAGGTACCACGGCGGGTGCCCGTCTCGACCTGGTCGATGCCCAGGATCGCGATGTTCACGTTGCCGCCGTCGCCGTTGTCGACGCTCGCCAGCCTGTCGGCGACGCCCTCGGTGACATGGCTCCGGAAGCTCCCTCCCGTCCCGTGCGCGTACACGACGATTGGCCACCCTCCCGCGGGCATCGCGACGCCCTTCGGGACGGTCAGCGCCATGCACACCGATTCGGTGCGCTGGAGCTGGGGCGTCCCGTCCGCGGCGAGGACGAAGTCGCCGCCGTCGGTCGGCGTCAGGTAGGGTTCGGTGCCCTGCTGGAAGATGGGCAGCGTGATCAACGCGTGGAGCTCGTCGAACGCCGGATCCGGCGTGGGCGGGCAGGCGCGATCCCCGGTCGCCTGAGGGCATGGCGATGGCGCATTGGCGCAGTTGATCCAGCTCGCCGCCGTCGGGATGGGCGTCGCGGCGACCGCGCTCGCAAGCTTGGGTCCGATGGCCGTCGGATTGCCCACCGTGAACACTGTCGCGTTCAGGATCGGCACGGTCGCGCCCGCACCGGCCGCCCAGTCCCTCAGGGGTTGGTACTTGGGCCACTGGGCTGCGAGCGAGGCATCCGACGGGGCCGAGGTCGCGAGCAAAGCGGTCAGGTCGGGTGAGACCAGGATTGCCTTGCCCGTGGCATCGAGCCCGGCCGTCGAGATCACGACGGCGTAGGTGTGGCCGGGCGTCAGCGGAACCCCGGTCTGTGGCCGGACGCCGATCCAGTTGTCGCAGATGTACGCGTTGCGCGCCGTCGAGCCGAACCAGGCGAACCCGAGGTCTGTCGGGCTCCCGGGCGTCGTGACGTCGATCCAGCGAACGACCCCCGACCCCTTGAACGTGCCGTTGAGGTCGATCCCCGCGCTGAAGCGAAAGAGCACCGTCGGATACGCGCTGAAGCCGTCGACCGTTGCTTCGAGGTCGCTCAGCCAGCGTTGGACGACGTCGTATCCGAGCAGCGCCGCCCCGGGCGTCGGATGATTGGGATTCGAGAGCGAGATCTTGCCGCCTGTGTTTCGCACGTCATTGGGGAAGGGGAGCCGATAGAAGTCGCCGTCGTCCGTGCCGCGCGGCACACGGAAGTACGCTTGCGTCGGCCCCAGGACATCCACGCACGTCTCTCCCGCCCACGTGGGTGGGAACGCGATTGGGGCCACTCCGCCGTCGGGAACGGGCGGAAGGGGCTCGCACATGCCGGCCGAACACGCGAGACCGCCGAGGCAGTCCGCGCTGGTCACGCAGACCCCGCCGACGTCCTTCGTGCCTTCGGGCTCGCACTGCGCCGAGAGGCCCTCGAGGTCGCAGCGCAGGCCGGCCATGCAGTCGGCATCGCTCGCGCAGTTCGCGTCCGCGGCGCCCATCCCCGCGGTGGCGCACGTCCGCGACGGGCCGCAGTAAGAGCCCGTCGTGCACGCGTCGCTGATCGTGCACGGCACGCCGGCCGCGCCGCACTGGCACGGCGCACACACGCCGGCCGTGCACGTCAGACCGCTGCGACACGTCTCGGCTGCGCTGCACGGCTGGCCTACGCCGGCGCCCGCGTTGGCCGCCGGACCCGCGTCGGCGTAGGTTACCAGGCCGTTGGTGCTGCAGGCGATCGCCGTACCGACGACGAGGACAAAGCCGGAAGAGGCGAAGCGCGTGCAGGCTGGCCTCATGCCAGGAGCTCGTCCCATCCCGCTTCGATGGCTGCCAGCTCGTCGCCAGCCACGTCCGGGGGCGGCTGCATCGCGGCCTCGTCCATGGCCCTCGCGGCAGGTGGGATGATCACCGGGATCTCGGTGGGCAGGGCCTCGGGGTTGCGTGACTTCCGGCTGCGCGGGGGCCGCGATCGACGCGTGGACATGGTTTTCGACGTACCCTCAGCACGCCATCGTACGCAATTGTCTTGGCGCGAGCGAGAGTAACGCAAAAGGTAGAATCGTACACTGGCGCACAACCATGCACGCGGACACAGTCATCGTCGGCGCGGGCTCCTCGGGTGCGGTGATCGCCGTACGCGCGACCGAGCGAAGCGAGCGCGAAGTGCTGCTCCTCGAAGCCGGCCCGGACTACCCCCACCCCCTCGGCCTGCCGAAGGATCTCCTCGACGGGACGCGCAACTCGATGCGAAAGCACGACTGGGGGCAGATGCATCGCCCGCGGCCCCAGAGCCCCTTGCTCTACTGGTTTCCGCGCGGTCGCGTGGTTGGAGGCTCCTCGGCGGTCAACACGTGCATCGCCCTGCGTGGCCAGCCTCACGACTACGACGAGTGGGCGTCGCTCGGCCTACGAGAATGGAGCTGGGAGGCGTGCTTGCCCGCGTTCCGGCGGCTCGAGAACGACCTCGACGTGCAGAACGAATGGCATTCGCAGGACGGGCCCCTCCCCCTCCGGCGGCATCCGGCGAGCGAGCTCGTACCATGGCAGGCGGCGTTCCTGGACGCGTGCGCCGAGCTCGGATTCCCTCGCTGCGCGGACTCGACGACCCCACGACCACCGGCTGGGGCTCTCACGCGATGAACAAGATCCGCGGCGAGCGCGTTAGTGTCGCCCGCGCTTACCTGACGCCTGCCGTTCGAGCGCGCGAGAACCTCCGGGTGCGCCCGATGTCGGTCGTGAGGCGAGTGCTTCTCACGAATCGGAGGGTGGTGGGGGTCGAGGTGGAGACGTTGGGTCGGGTGCACTCCATTGCGTCCTCTCGGGTCGTCCTGTGCGCGGGCGCGACGCAGACTCCCGGCATTCTTCTTCGCTCGGGCATCGGGCCGAGGGCCGCGGTGGAGCGGCTGGGCGTCGACCTGGTCGCCGACCTTCCCGCCGTCGGCGCGCGCCTGCTCGATCATCCCGGTGCCGCGATCTTTCTACGCCCGAAGCCGGGGGTTCAGGCGCTCGACCATCCTCTCATCCAGACGGCGCTGCGCTATGCCTCGAAGGGGAGCACGCGCCCGAACGACGTGGTCTTGCAGGCCGGATCCGTCCTGTCGGTGCCCTACGCGACGCTGCCGCTCGTGAGCCTGATGTGCAGCCTCGGCAAGCCGCGGAGCCACGGGACCATCGAGTTCACGTCGCCGAGCCTGCGCGTGCGTCCGCGTATCGATTCGCGCCTCTTCGCGGATGCAGCGGATCGCGCGTGCGCGGTGGAGGCGCTGATTCTCGCCGTCCGGCTCGCAGAGTCGACGCCGATGCGCGACAAGGCGACGTTCTTCTGGCCGCCTGCCCGCGTGGTGACCGACAAGGCCCGGCTCGAAGGCTGGCTCGGAAGGATCTGCGACTCGAGCTATCACCCATGCGGGACCGTTCCCATGGGCGGCGACGGCGCGAATCCCGGCGAGGCAGCGACCGACGGGCGGGGCAGGGTCCGCGGCGTCGAAGGGCTATGGGTGGCGGATGCCAGCCTCATGCCCACGATCCCGAGCGCTCACACGAATCTCACGACCATCATGATGGGTGAGCGGTTCGGCGAGTGGGCGAAGAACGGGGAGATGTAGGGGCCAATCACAGCCTCAGCGTCACGTTGAAGAGGATGCGGTTGTCCGTCCGTCTCAGGTCGGGAGTGAACGTCGACATCGTGGCCATGGTCGGGGGCTGCCCACCCGGCCCCGTGATTCCCCCCGGCCCGCTGAACACCGGCTGATTCGCGAGGCGATGCGAGCCCTCGAGGCGCGTCACCAGCCAGGGGCTCGGCCAGTAGTCGAGTGTCGTCGCCAGTCCGGCAGCCGCGAAGGGGTCGGTCCCCTTCCACGTGTACACCGAGGTGACCGGGAACTTGGGCGAGATGGCCTGGGTCTTGTCGTAGAAGTAGTCCGCTCGCAGTGTGCTCATCCAGCGCTTGGTCCACTCCCAGTGGTGCGAAAGAGAGATGCCTCCCATCGGTCCCGAGGGGGCGTTGCCGCGGTGCTCGTAGCCGATGTCGCCGACGAGCGAGAAGGCGAGCGAGCGCAAGACGGCGCTGCTCTTGTTGTCGTAGTAGCGCAGCTGAACGTTGTTGTCCGAGTAGGTCCGGAGTGAATTGGGATCGCCCTCCGCCTCCTGGCCCATGTAGAGGGAATTGACGATCGAGAGCCACTTGTCGGGGCGCCAGTTCCACAGATAGCCGCCCGCGCGCCCCTCGTGCCACTCGCCGAACGTCTGCCATCCGTTCACGGCCCAGAGCTCGACCTTCGTACGTGCCGACGTGAACAACTGGCCGCGGAATCCGAAGAAGTAATACGGCGTCGCGTCCGCCACGAACGCGTGGGTGTAAGCCCAGTTCTCCTCCGGCAGATAGCTTTCGAGGCCCAGGTAGGACGGAAAGATCCCCAGCTCGACGTTCACGCCGTGCAGCCAGTGAAAGTGCCACCCGGCGGCGGCCTGCTGCACGATCTGCATGAGGCGATTGGTCAGAAAGAAACCGCGCGTCGTCGTCGTGTCCTGTCCTGCGATGGTCTCGACCATCGATCCGTACTGGAGGTAAAGGCGGCCCGTGGGTCCGTCGAGACCGGTCACGTCGATCCCGATGTGGGCGAGGTTCAGGGAGACCTCGTCGTGCCGAGGTGCGACCGTCGTCGGGAAGATGGTGTGATCGATGGGGTGGTTGAAGTCCCACGCGAAATACGTGTCGACGTAGAGCGACCAGGTGAGTGGGCCCATGCCGAGGAGGGAGGCCGGTTGCCGGTTGCTTCCGTTCATCCATGTGAAGTCGAACTCACCGAAGGGCGGCTCGCGCACGTCGAGCGGAGGCTCGGCGACGATCGCCGTAGGCGCGGGTACCGCGGCGGGAGGGAGCGCAGAGGGCATCGGGGGTGCGAGGGTACAGCAGGTCGCCGAGATCGCCGGATCACACTGATCGCCGAAGCGATTCGCGTCGTCACGGGGTGCGCTTCATCTGGGCCATCAGAATGCCCGCGGCCACCGAGACGTTCAGCGATTCGACACGACCGCTTCCGGGGATGGAGACGACCGCGTCGCACCGGGCGCGCACGCGATCGCCGAGGCCCTCACGCTCGTGGCCCATCACGAGCACGGCGGGTCTGCGGAACGCGAAGCCTACGGTGCTCGTCGTGGAGCGCCCGTCGGCGCCCACGATATGGACGCCGTGCGATCGCAGCCGTGCCAGTGTCTCGCCGAGATCGGTCGTCCGCGCGAGCTCGATGTGCTCCGCCGCTCCCTCGGCCACGCGGACCGCGGCAGGGGCCAGGGCCGGGTGAGGCGCCGGCGCCCCCAGGAGCGCCGCGTCGAGTCCGAGGAACGCCGCGCTCCGCAAGATCGCTCCCACGTTGTACGGGTTTCGCACGCGGTCGAGGGCGATCGCCAGGCCGCGCGTACGCGCCAGAGCATCGGCGAGCTCCTTCACCGACAGCCACTTGCGAGGGCGAGCAACGATGCAGAGACCTTCGTGATGGGTCGATCCCACCAGCCGATCGAGCTCGTCGTCCGTCGTCTCCACGACGGGCATGCGACGCGAGGCGGCCCACCGGCCAAGCTCCGCGACCTCCCCGCGCACCGACCGCGAGTACGCCACGCGGAGAACGTCGTCCCGTCTACGCGCGAAGAGCGCGAGCCCCGCGCGGAGTCCGTGCACGGATTCGACGGGTTCGCCCGGGGGCGGTGGGCTCGGCGCCCTGTAACGGGGTCTCGTATTCTTCATCCGCCCGCGCTGACATACCGTGCGATGGACGCGGTCCACACCATTCGCGACAGGACGAACGCCGCAACCGCGCCGACGATGGCGCCCGCGAGCGTCCCCGGCTCGAGCGTGCCGAGGAGCGCCTGGGCGGGATACGTCGTCATGAGCGCGAGGGGGACGACGAATGTGAAGACAATTCGCACCACACCCCGAAAGACGCCTATCGGCCAGCGCGCGGCGTCGAAGACGGCGCTGAAGAGGTGCGACAGATTGTCGATCCGCACTACGTAGAAGGCCGCGCTCACGGTGAGGATCCAGAGTGAATAGAGAACGATCACCGCGGTCGACATCGTCACTGCCGCGAGGGCCACGGCACCCGCCGTCGGGCCGCGGCCGATGAGGCGGAACCCCCACGCAAAGATGACGAAGGCGGTCAGGACGTTGATTCCGCGCCACGGGTGGAAACGCGCCGTCGACACGAGAAACTGGGCGTCGGCGGGCTTGAGGAGCACGAAGTCCAGTGTGCCCTTCCGGATGTGCTCGACGACGCTCGCGAGGCTCGGGTTGATCGCGCCCTCGAGCACACCCTCGAGAAAGGTAAACCATCCCATCACCATCAGCGCCTCGCCGAAGCTCCACCCGGCGATCGACGGGCGGCCGTGGAACACCACGAGAAGTGGCACGATCGCGGCAGCCATCCAGAAGATCTCGACGACCCCGTCGAGGACGAAGTCCATCCGATACTGCATTGCGAGCAAGAGCGAGGCCCGGAGCTGTATCCCCAGAAGGCGCAGATAACGCACGTAGATCTAGCCGCCGTACGCGGCGAACCGCCGCAGGCCACGGCGCCACGCCATCGTGGTGGCGCCGAGGGCGATGGCAACCCACCCCCATTGAAGCGCGAGAAGCGCCAGGGCGGCGTCGCGTCCGTGCGCTCCGGTCATGAGCTCGACGGGGAGGCCGAGCTGGAAGCGAAACGGGAGCCAGTCGATGATGGCCCGTAGCCTCTCGGGGAAAAGGTCGATCGGGATGAGGTACCCGCTGAACACGAAGAAGAGAACGAGCCAGGCGTCCATGAGCTTGACGCTGCTCTCGACGAAGAATGCGGCGCAGCCCACGAGGAAGTTGACGAGGAGCGTCAGCATCCAGGCGCCGACGATCGATATCGCCCACAGAATCCAGACGAAGGGGTCGTGAGTCACGCTGTTCGCGCCGACGACCGCGAGCGCGATCACCGCGACCGGGAGGGAGACGAGGAGTCGCATCGGCAGTGCGGCAAGAGAAGCGGCCGCGTAGCCCCAGAGCGGATGGACCGGACGCAGAAGGCGCATCGCAAGGGTCCCGTCGCGTATCTCGAGGTTCATGTCCCAGAACGCCCACGACCCCGCGATCTGCCTCACGACGAACGTGGCGAGGAAGTATGCGGCGAGCTGCGGCTGCCCGTAGCGGCCGATCGGTGCGTCGCGCGCGACCGCCGTCCACAGCGCGAGCATCACGAGCGGCATCGTCGTCGCCAGCACCCAGACGAGCATCTCGGCGCGGTACGCGACCGCATCCGCGAAGCCCACCCGGAGGAGCGTGGGGAAGGCGCGCGCCGTGTTGCGCAGGCTCACCCGGACGCCTCGACCTCGCGCTGCGCGCGGCCACGCGCGAAGAGCTCGCCCATGACCTCTTCGAGAGGCGGGTTCTCGACGGTGAGATCGTTCACGGGCAGGTGCGCGAGAGCGGCTCCGACGACGGCGTTGACGGCCTCCTGGTGCACCTGCAGGACGCTCTCGCCGGCGTCGTGCCGGACCACGGTGCCTCCGAGCCGGACGAGATCGTGCGCTTCGACCGGACGGGAAAACCTGAGGACGACCCGCTTGTCGGGCCGGATACGCGTGACGAGCTCCTTCAACTCGCCGTCGTACACGAGCTTGCCCCTGTCGATCACGATGACACGAGGGCAAAGGCGCGCGACGTCTTCCATGTCGTGACTCGAGAGGATGAGGGTGCCACCGGTGCGCTCGTTGTATCGCTTCACGAAGTCGCGGACGGAGACCTGCATCGAGACGTCGAGGCCGATGGTCGGCTCGTCGAGGAAAAGCACCCGGGGCCGGTGGACGAGTGCGGCGACGAGCTCACACTTCATACGCTCGCCGAGCGACAGCGTCCGGGTGGGCTTTTTGACCAGATCGCCGAGCTCGAGGAGATTGACGAGCTCGTGCACCGTCTCCTCGAACTGGGCGCGTGGCACGTCGTACACTGCGCGGTTCAGCTCGAACGTTTCGCCCGGAGGCAAGTCCCAGAGGAGCTGCTGCTTCTGCCCGAGCACCAGCGTGATGGTCTTGAGAAAGACGTCGGAACGGCGGCGAGGCTCGTGGCCGTCCACCGTGACGTCACCGCTCGTCGGGTGCACGAGGCCCGAGAGGACCTTGAGCGTCGTCGTCTTGCCGGCCCCGTTCGGTCCGAGGAACCCCACCCGCTCGCCCTCGCCGATGTCGAAGTCGATGCCGTCGACGGCGGCGACCGTCCGGTATCGTCGTCGGAACACGGATCGGAGAGCGGCGCCGAGGCCGGGAGGACGCTCGTGCACCTTGTAGTGCTTCCGCAGAGCCCGCACGTGGATCATGGAATCGGGCTCGGGCCGTCCTTCAGAATCGCCACCACAGGGCACTCGCGGGAGCGAGCGTGATCCCCGAGACCTGGACTTGCGTGGCATTGTAGTTGCCCGTCACGCTCGCGTAGCTCGCGTCCAATTCGAGCGCCACGTAGAGGTGCCGGAAGCCGACCGCTACACCGACGACAGCGCCCCCCCAGAAGCGCGTCGCCGACAACGAGATGGGCGCTTCGCCGAGCGTGACGTTCCCCTGACTGCTTACCTCGCTGATGTCGACGTGCTCCCATCCGCCGCGCGCTCCGAGCCAGAACGAGTAGAGGTCGCCCTCGCTGCGGTACCCGACGAGCACGGGAACGTCGGCGCCCCAGCCGTGCAGCTCACCGAGGTCGACGTTGGGTAGGATGACGCCGTTCTGATGGCCATAGAGCGCGGCCGAACCGCCCGCGCCGAGCGATAGAGCCCAGCGGGTCGAGAGGTCGAACGATCGGCGAAGGTCGATGCGGATGGCCCTGCCGGTGTACGCGAGTCCCCCTTCCACGTCGGCGCCCGCACCGACGCGCGCAGCGCCATACGGCGAGAGCCCCGGGCCGATCGACGCAGCTACGAGGGCGCCCTTGGCATAGGTCGGGTCGGTGCCCGGTTGACTGGGAGTGCCTCCCGAGGCCGTAGCCTCGGCCTGCGCGCTACTCAGCGCACTGGCGAAGCCCGCAGTCGCGATGTTTCCGCTGAATCCGGCGGCCGCTTGCACGTCGCCCGCCGGCAACGTCTGCGCTTGATGCAATAGGGGTAGCCCGCCCCCACAGGCGACGGACGCACGGCTGAGCGCGAGTACTACGAGGAGACGACGCGCGCCGCCCTCGATCGGGGTCATTTCCGGAATCGGGACGGAAACGAACCGGATGCGACGCGCTTCTTCAGCTCTTCGTCGTCTGGATGGAGGCGCACGGCGCGCTCCAATAAGAGGTTCTCTTCCTCGCGAATGTTCGGGTCAGGGATGCAGCACTCCACCGGGCAGACCGCCTGACACGCCTCGTGATCGTAGAACCCCACGCACTCGGTGCAGAGCTCGGGGTCGATGACGTAGATCTCGTCCCCCTCGCTGATGGCTTCGTTGGGGCACTCGGGCTCGCAAGCGCCGCAGTTGATGCAGTCGGAAGTGATGTACGTGGACATGGCGACGGGACCAGGAACGTAAGGAGCGAACCGAGCAAAGTCAAACGGATGGGCTTTGCCGGGGCCCTCTTTTGTAGCCTCCCGAGCGGCCCCTCGCAGGGCCTTGCCTGGCGAGGCTGCGGGCAGCTACGGTCGGCGCCGCCGATGGATTGTGTCTACTACGCCGTGCTGGTCGGGCTGGCTTCCGCGGCGCTTGCGGGGTGCTCGCCGAAGATCGGCAGCAAGTGCGTTCTCAACACGGATTGCGGGTCGAGTGGGTCGCTCGTCTGCGATACGTCGCAACCATACGGCTACTGCACCGAGTTCAATTGCACCCCAAACTCGTGCCAGGACCACGCCGCCTGCGTCGAGTTCCAGCCCAGCGTTCCCGGGTGCCCATACGACGACTACAGCTCTCCGTCACGGACCGGGCGGACGTTCTGCATGGAGCACTGCAATCAGGACTCCGACTGCCGGACGAGTGACGGATACGTGTGCGCCAATCCGAGTCAGCCCCCGTGGAACGCGGCCATCACCGACGACAACCAGGCGCAGAAGGTGTGCATCATCATGCCCGATCCCGGCGCCGCCACAGCGCCGATCGGAGGCGCTCTCCCCGATGGGAGCGTGTGCTCGGCGAGCGGGCCTTTCGTGCCGCCCATCACCGTCGGCGGGGCCCTCGCTGACGCGGTCGCCGACACCGGGTCCGACGGAGCAGGGGACGAGGGTGGGCCCAAGGGTGGAGATGCCGCCAGCGACGGAGGAGTGGACGCCGGAGTCGTAGCGGGCCTGGATGCCGGGATCGACGGCGGGACCGACGGCGCGCTCGACGATGGTGGGGCGGACGACGGAGCGATCGACTCGAGCGGTGCGCCTGACGCAGGCGTTCCCGATGCGCAGGGTGGCGGCTAGGTTGTCCGGCTTGCGGCGCGTCTCGCGCGTCGTCGGGGGCCGCGTCATCGAGTCCGTTGCCGTCGTCGGCGCGCTCGCTTCCCTCGTGTTCGTGGCTCTGCGCGTCCTTCCGGGAGACCCCGCGCGCCTCGTCCTCGGCGACGCGGCCGGCCCCGCCGACCTCGCCCGCGTACGGGCTGCCCTTCACTTGGACGAGCCCTTGCTGGCGCAGTACGTGCGCTTTCTCCGTGGCCTGTCGAGGTTGGACCTCGGCGATTCGCTCCGCCGGCCGGGGACGAGCGCGATGGCCCGCGTCGGTGAAGCGCTGGGGCCCACCGCGGAGCTTGCCCTCGTGGCTGTGATGATGGGCGCTGTCGCGGGTGTCCTCGCGGCCGTCGCTGCCAGCGGGCCGTGGCTGGGCACGCGGGCGCGTGCGTGGATCGATCGCGGGCTGATCGTCGCGGCCGCGTCGCCCCTCGTGGCATTCGCCCCGGTGGTCACGTGGGTCCTCGCCGTGCGCGTGCGGGTCGTTCCGCTCCCGGGCGATCCCGACGCCGGGGCTTCGGGTCTGTTCTTCGCGAGTGGGTTGCTCGCCATTCCTCTCGCCGCGCACGTCGGTCGCATTGCCCGCGCGGCGCTGACCGACATCGGTCAGGCCACCTTCCTGACGGTTGCAAGCGCCAAGGGGGCGCCGCCTCTGCGCGTCTGGGTCGTCCACGCCCTGCCGGCGGTGGTGGGTCCCATAGTGACGGTCGTGGCGACGCAGCTCGGCGCCCTCCTCGGCGGCGCAGTCGTCCTCGAGCGGATGTTCGAACGCTGGGGGCTCGGCACGCTCATCCTCGAGGCGTACGCGACGCGGGATCTACCGGTGCTCGAGGGAGCCGTCGTCGCTGCGGGGCTGCTCTTCGTGGGCGCCCAGGCCCTGGGAGCGGCCGTGCATGTCGCGATCGATCCACGGGCGAGGGGCGATCGATGAGGAGGGCTCGCTGGCTCGACCTTGCGCCCCTCGTCGTCGTGGTCGTGGCCGGCGGGGTCGGCCTGATGCTCGCCGGTGCACCCGCGGCTCGTCTCGAGCCGGCGAGAGCATGGTGCGCCCCGTCGAGCGCGCGTCCATTGGGCTGCGGCGAGGCCGGCGTCGATCTGTTGGCAGTCGTCTCCTCCGCCGCACTTCACGCCGTCGCTCTGGCGGTGACCGTCTCGCTCGGGTCCTTTGCAATCGGGACGCCACTTGGCGTAGCGGCCGCGCTCGCGCGAGGCCGTTTCGAGCGCATCGTCGAGCGCGCATGCGACCTCGTGCAGGCGTTTCCGACCTTCATGTTGGCGCTGGCGGTGCTGAGCGCAGTTCGCGTGCCATCGCGCGTTCACATCGGCGCGGTGTTCGCCCTAACGGCATGGGCGCCTTTCGCCCGGCTGGCGCTGGCGCAGACGCGGGTGCTCCGGGGCGCGGCCTTCGTCGAAGCCGCCGTCGCCCTCGGACGAGGGCGCCTGGGGGTGCTCGTACGGCACGTGTTACCGAACGTCCTCAGCGTCGTCGCCGTCCAGCTCGGGTCCACGGGAGCCGCGATCGTCGTGAGCGAGGCTGCCTTGGCCTTCGTGGGTCTCGGACCACGCGACGGAGTCTCGCTCGGCGGCGTGCTCGATCAGGGGGTTGCCGCCATGCTGCGTGCGCCGCACGTGCTCGTCGTCGGAGCCGTCGCGGTCTTCGCCACGAGCGTGGCCATGCTCACGGCCGGCAGGGGTCTGGTCTCCCGTCAGCGCTGGCGGTAAGAGTGTCCGCGGTGCTCGAGACCTCCAAGCACCCGCCACGATGAAGACGCCGGACGCGCGGGATCGCAATGCAGACACGGCGCGCGCATCGCCGCCGGCCGCGCTGCATCACGCGGAGGCCCCCCCTTCGGCCGTCCATACGCGGGCGCGCACGGGCGTAGGCAGGCTCGCGTTGATGGCGACGGGAGTCGTCTTCGGCGACATCGGGACAAGCCCGATCTACGCCATCAAGGAGTGCGTCGACTCCAGCCACGGGGTCGCCGCGACGCAGTCGAATCTCCTCGGGATCCTCTCGCTCGTCTTCTGGTCGCTGATGATGGTCGTCACCGTGAAGTACCTGACGTTCGTCATGAGAGCGGACAACCGCGGCGAAGGAGGCATCCTGGCACTCCTGGCCCTCGTGCCGTCGCGTCCCAAAACGGACACGGCTCGCGTTGGCCTCATCGCGGGTCTGGTGATCTTCGGTGCGGCCTTGCTCTACGGCGACGGAGTCATAACCCCGGCGATTTCGGTGCTCAGCGCCGTCGAGGGCCTCGGCGTCGCGACCGCACGTCTCGAGCCGGCCATCGTGCCGTTGACTGTCGCAATTCTGGTCGGTCTCTTCTGGGTGCAGAAGCGCGGTACCGCGAGCATCGGCGGCATATTCGGTCCGATCATGGTCCTTTGGTTCGGGACCATCGGCGTCCTCGGCGCGTGGCAAATCGCGCACTATCCCTCCGTCCTCTCCGCCGTCAACCCGGCGCATGCGCTCCGCTTCTTCGCCGACCACGGCTGGCAGGGCTTTGTCGTCCTCGGAAGCGTCGTCCTCGTCATCACCGGGGGCGAAGCGCTTTACGCCGACATGGGCCACTTTGGACGCGGGCCCATTCGATTCGCGTGGTTTTCGCTCGTCATGCCCGCGCTGCTGCTCAACTACTTCGGACAGGGCGCGTGGGTCATCCAGCACCCGGGTTCGGCGAGTCACCCGTTCTTTGCATTGGTGCCGCCGAGCCTCATCTACCCGATGGTGCTTTTGGCGACGGCGGCGACCATCATCGCATCGCAGGCGCTCATCTCAGGGGCCTACTCGCTCACGCGTCAAGCCGTGCAGCTGGGCTTCTGTCCTCGGGTGACGATCGTGCACACGTCGGGGGAAGCCGAGGGGCAGATTTACATCCCCGAGGTCAACGTGGGGCTGGCCGTGGCATGCGTCTGTCTCGTTCTCGGCTTCAAGGAGTCGGGCGCTCTCGCCGCCGCGTACGGAATCGCGGTGACGGGTACGATGGGGATAACTTCGCTGGTCTACTTCGTCGTCCTGAGACGTACTTGGAAGTGGCCCCTCTGGAAGGCGGTGCCCTTGGTTGCGATCTTCCTGAGCTTCGATCTGCCCTTCTTCGCGGCCAACGCGGCCAAGTTCTTCCACGGCGGGTGGTTCCCCATCGCCGTCGCGCTCGCCATTTTCTTGGTGATGACGACATGGAAGACGGGGCGAGCGCTGCTCGGGCGAAATCTCGCCGGGCGTATCCTACCGATCGACGTATTCCTGGCGGACGTGGCCGAGCATTGCCCTCACCGCGTGTCGGGTGCTGCCGTGTTCATGTCGTCGAACCCGGCAGGCGTCCCGATCGTGCTGCTGCACCATTGGAAACACAACCAGGTCCTGCACAAGACCGTGGTCCTTCTCTCCATCATCTCGGAGACCATCCCGGAGGTACGGACGGCGGATAGGCTGGGCGTCAAAGACCTGGGCCACGGCTTCTTCCAGATCACGGCGCACTTCGGCTTCATGCAGACGCCCAACGTCCCTCGGATCATGCAAGACGCCGCCAAGCTCCACGGCGTCCCCTATGTCCCGGAGCGCACGAGTTACTTTCTCGGACGCGAGACTCTCTTGGCGTCGGGCGAGAGCAAGATGTTCCGCTGGCGCAAGACACTGTTCTCGTTCATTTCGCGCAACGCGCAATCGGCCACTCAGTACTTCGGCATCCCGCCGGACCGGGTCGTCGAACTCGGGATGCAAATCAATCTGTGACGGTGCCGGGCCTCGCCTGGCTCTACCCGCACGCACGTCGGGATGCTACATCGGGCCGCGCATGCGCGACCTTCTGGCGGGCGACCGTGTCGACCAGTACGAGCTGACCGAGTTTCTCGCCCGCAGCGGGATGGCCTCGATCTTCAAGGCCATCGACCATCGTACGGGAGCCACCGTGGCCTTGAAGGTTCCGCACCTTCAGTACGAGAGCGACATCGCGTTCTATCAGCGATTCGAACGCGAGGAAAAAATCGGCCAGCGGCTGGACCACCCCAACGTCGTGCGGGTGCTCGTGCCGGAGAAGAAGAGCCGCATGTATCTCGTAATGGAGTTCGCGGAGGGACGCTCCCTCCGGACGCTGATGAAGGAGCATCAGCGGATGTCGACGGTCGATGCGCTCGGAATCACGAAGCAGATTTGCAGTGCGCTCGTCTACCTGCACGCGCACGGCATCGTTCATCGCGACCTCAAGCCCGACAACGTCATCGTCGCGAAGGACGGGACCATCAAGCTTCTCGACTTCGGCATCGCGATGGACGAGTCCGCTCGCCGCTTGACGTGGTTCGGTCTTTCGACGGCGGGCGGGACGCCGGACTACATGGCGCCCGAACAGGTTCGTGGACGGCGGGGGGACGTCCGGACGGACATCTACGCCCTCGGAACGCTCCTTTACGAGATGCTCACGGGAGAGTTGCCGTTCGTCGCGGGGAGCGGCCACGCGATGATGCGCACGAAGGTAAACGAAGACCCCCGGCCCCCTCACGAAGTGTTCGGCGAGATCGACCCGAAGCTCGAGGAGATCATCCTGCGCGCGATTGAACGATCGCCGCGCGAACGTTACGCGACGGCGAAGGAAATGCTCGAGGACCTCGAGGATCCTTCTCGCGTGGTCATCCGGGATCGCACTCCGCGAGCGGGCCGACCGATGTTCGGACGCCTTCGAATTCCGAGTCGAGTGGTCGGGCCGGGGCTCCTCGTGGTCGTGATCGGGGGGCTTCTTCTCCTGACGTTGGCGATGGGACGGCCATCCCCCCGGCCAGTGGCCCCGGCCCCCGCGAGCGGCGAGGCCTCCCAGAGGGGCCCATCGAGATGAGTCCGTATTCGCTCAACCTCGCGTGGGTTCTCCTGACCGCGTTCCTCGTCATGTTCATGCAGCTCGGCTTCGCGATGGTCGAAACCGGGTTTACACGCGCCAAGAACGCCGTGCACACGATGGCGATGAACCTCATGGTCTACGCCGTGGGAGTCGTCGGCTACTGGCTCGTCGGATACGGGATCGCCATGGGCGGCGTCGCGGGTTGGCCGACGCTCGGGCCTGCCAGCGTGGTTCACTCGGAGCTCGGGGTCCATCTCGGTGGCCGGTTCTTCGGTCTCGTCGGCGCGTCGAAGTTCGCTCTCGTGAGCGTCGCACACGACCCGCCGAGCATGGCGATGTTTCTCTTCTCGGCCGTGTTCATGGATACGTCCGCTACGATCTCGACCGGTGCGCTTGCAGAACGCTGGAGGTTCTCGGCGTTCATGCTCTATGCCGTGTTCATGTCGACGTTTCTGTATCCGCTCTTCGCAAATTGGGTTTGGGGCGGAGGTTGGCTGTCCACTCTGGGCACGAACTTCGGACTTGGACATGGACACGTCGACTTTGCGGGTTCGTCCGTCGTGCACATGACGGGCGGCTTGACCGCGCTGGCGGGCGTGCTCGTCCTGGGACCTCGGATTGGCAAGTTCCGCAAAGACGGAACCATCGGGATGATTCAAGGTCACAACCTTCCGATGGTCGTCACCGGAACGATTGTCCTGGCATTCGGGTGGTTCGGGTTCAACGCGGGCTCGACGCTCGCCGCGTCCGATCCGCGCATCGCGGAGATCGCGACGAACACGGCCATCGCGTCGGCTACCGGGGCTCTCACATCGCTCACGTACGTGTGGCAGCGCCATCGGCGCCCCGACGTGGCGATGGCCTGCAACGGAATGCTCGGGGGTCTCGTGGCGGTGACCGCCCCCTGTGCGTTCGTCGCTCCCGCCGCGGCGGCGCTCATAGGAGTGATCGCGGGACTTCTCGTGGGATGGACGGTGGGGATCCTCGAGCGATACACGAGCATCGACGACCCCGTGGGAGCGATCGCCGTTCACGGCGCATGCGGCACGTGGGGTGCGCTCGCGCTCGGGGTCTTCGCGGACGGCAGCTACGGCGAAGGGTGGAACGGCGTTGCTGGGCCCGTCCGCGGGCTCCTTTTCGGCGATCCCCGTCAGCTGGTCGCGCAGGTCATCGGTGTCGTCACGAATGCCGTGACCATCTTCGGTCTTGCCTATCTGTTCTTCCGAGTCGTGGAACGGGCCATGGGCAACCGAGTGCTGGCAGAGGTCGAATCGGGGGGGCTGGACGACCTCGAGATGGGCTCCGACGCCTACCCGCGCGACTGACCGGCGTCTGTGGGGGCGAGCGGTCAGCGTCCAACGAGTCTACCGAGTCTGGCGCGCCAACCGGACGGGTCGCGCCTCGGTACCGCGCCAGTTACGCGGACGACGGCGACGGTCAGGTTGTCGGGAGTGCCGCGTTCGTTCGCGGTCCGGATCATGGCCTGGCAGGCCAGAGCTGGGTCGGCGCCCGTCGCCGCCTCGCGTAACTCGTCGTCCTCGAGGACGTTGTACAGGCCGTCGCTGCACACGAGAAGCACATCGTCTCCCATGAGCGGAAACGCGATTCGGTCGACGGCGACGATGAGCTCCCGGCCGACGCTGCGCGTGAGGGTCGAGCGTTCGGGGTGATGCTTGGCGCGCTTCGCGCTCATGAGTCCCATTCGCTGCCGATCCGCGGCGACGGTATGGTCCTTCGTCTTCTGGACGATCGTGCCCGAGCGAATCAAGTACAGGCGACTATCTCCTACGTGGGCAGCGTAGAGGGTGCCGCCGTCGACGACGATGGCCGTCAGCGTCGTCGACATGCGGTGCAGCTCGGTGACCACGAGCGCGCGGTCGTGGATCTCGATGTTAGCCTGTTGGGCCGCCCGGTAGAGGCGTTTCGCGGGGCCCCATGAACGGGGGCTCGCCGTGTAAGCGCGGATCGTGACGTCGATCGCCGTCTGGCTGGCAATCTCGCCCCCTTCCTCTCCGCTGACGCCGTCGGCCAACGTCACGAGCACGTGGGTAGGACTCTCCGCGTACGAGCCACAGGCGTCTTCGTTCTGCAGCCTTTCCGTCCCGCGGTCCGAACTCAGCGCGAAGTGCACCGTGAAGTCGGTTACCCCATCTGCATCGGATCCTGCGGCCATCGCGCGGGACTATTCCGCAGAGCCGGGGACGTCACATCTCACGCGAATCACAATGAAACAATTCGGAAACATTAGAAGCATAAAGGAAGGATAAAGCCACGAGATGCGGTGATGCAATTGTTCCGAATCATCCGCGGGTCAACGTTTCCTCGACATCACTAACCCAGGGGACTCACATGTCGAACAGCAGCGAACCGACTGAATCCGGACAGCCGTCTGGTCGCGCCACGCTTGGCTTGACGGGGCTGACCATGAACGCCATGGCCTTGATCGCGCCGGGCGCGTTCCTGTGGCTCACGTTCCAGATCCAGGCGCTCTATGGGGCGCCCATGGCCGGCAGCACCATGTGGTTCGGCATCGTGACCGCCCTCTTGCTCTGCTTTGCGACGGCGATCAGTTACGCGGAGCTATCGAAGCTCTATCCGGGTGCCGGCTCATCGTATTTTTACGCCGAACAGGCCTTCCTGTCGAAGACCCACGCGTACAAGTTCGCTCGACTGGCCAAGTTCATTACCGGGTGGGCGAGCCACCTCTACTACTGGGTCTACCCGGGCTGCATGGTCGGCGTTACGGCTCTCATCAGCGGCTACCTGCTCAACCAGTTCTTCCCGGACACCTTCAGCGGGGGATTCAATAGCCCCCTATTCATGATCGTCTTCTGCGTCGCCTTTGCGCTCGGCGTCGCCTTCATCGCGTTCCGCGGCGTCACGGGGTCGACGGGTGTCAGCGTCGCGATCAACGTCATCCAGATCACGGCCCTCTTGGTGTTCTCCGTGATTGCGCTCGCCTATCGGCTCCAGCACCCGGACGGCTCGAAGGGCTATCAGCTCGTGAACGGGACGCCCATCGACTACGTCGTTGCCCAGGAACCAGTCGTCGAGGACGGAAAGCCCAAAGTCGGCCCGGACGGTCAGCCGGTCTTGCAGAACAAGATGGACGAAAAGTCGGGCGACCCGGTCCCCGAGATGAAGGACGGCAAGCCGGTACCCTTCACGCTCAGCTACGCGACGGAGGAGGGCACCACCATGGATCCGGTGGACGCCGACCATCCCAAGGACTTGACGCCTCACTTTCAGTTCCACACCGGCGCGGCATCGGTGGTGGCGCCGCACGGTTTCTCTTTCATGTTCATCCAGGCCTGCGTCGCGATTCTCATCCTGGTCGGCTTCGAATCCGTGACGGCAATGGGGGAGGAGGCCAGAAACGCCAAGCGAGACGTCCCTCGCGCCGTCCTCCTGTCGCTCGCGATTCAGGGGGCGTTTTGCTACCTCATCGAATACTTTTGCGCGGGCTACTTCCTCAACAAGGGGTACACGCTGACCAATGCGGCCGCGTCGGGGGCTCCGGTCGGCGACATGATGGTAATCGCGGGGACGTGGCTATTCGGGTCTTACAAGCTTGGTCGGGCGTTCATGCTCGTGCAGGCTTTCACGGTGTTCCTCGCCCTCATCGGGACCACGTTGTCGTGCATCAACACCGGGGCTCGGGTCACCTATGCCATGGGTAAGGACGAAGAGGTACCGGAGCACTTCGGAATGCTCCACGGCGAGAAGAATACCCCGCACCGCGCGATCTGGACGCTCGCCATTCTGTCGGCGATCATCGGCATTGCCACCGTCGCCGTATACCTGGGTGGAACGACTCCCGCTCCGCTCGACCCGAAGTACCACAATATCTGGTATAGCTTCGGGATCTTCGACCCGAACCTCATCGCCAAGCTGCCCAACACGCTGGTCATCGTCACGCTGGTGAGTAACTTCGGCACGTTCCTGCTCTACATGCTCACGTGCCTCATCGCGATCGTGGCCTTTCGCGAGCACCATACCTTCAACGGCTTCACTCACTTCGTCGTGCCCATCTTCGGCCTAGTCGCCAATCTCGCGTGCATGCTCTTTTACCTGGTCGGCCCGTTCACCGTCAGCGGCATGAGCGTCAAGGAGCCCTTCATCGCGCTCGGTATCTGCGCCGCCTGGGGCATCTACGGCGGCGTCTACTTTCTGCGGGCGAGCAAGGCGAAGGGCAAATCCGTACTCGCCGAGAAGCCCGCCACGACCTGATTCAGATCGCCCCCTCCCCGCGCTCGCCCGTGCGGACGCGCACGGCCTCGAGGATGTCCGCTACGAAGATCTTGCCGTCCCCGATCTTCCCCGTCTTCGCTGTTTGCTCGATCGCGTCGACGATGGCCGTGACCAGCTCGTCCTGGGCAACGATCTCGATCTTGATCTTCGGGACGAAGTCCACGACGTACGCCGAGCCGCGATAGACTTCTCGGCGGCCGCCCGTCCGGCCAAACCCCTTCACCTCGGACGTCGTCATGCCCTTGACGCCTACCTCGGAGAGCGCCTCTTTCACCTCATCGAGCTTGGCCGGTCGGATGATCGCTTCGATTCTCTTCATGGGTCATTCCTCCGTGTCGGCGGCGGCGTGAGCGTTCGCCAGGCCGAACTCCTCGTCGAGGTGATAGCCAGCCTCGCCGTGATCCACTTGGTCGAGTCCTTCCTCTTCGTTCTCCGGGTCGGGCCGGAGCCCGATGGTCGCCTTGATTGCGAACGCGAGGAGAGTCGTCGCGACGACGGCCAGCGACACGGTCACGCCCATGGCCTTGAGCTGCTCTAGCCAAAGCGTCTTGCCGACGATTCCCGAAAGGTTCGTATTCAAGTTCGCATTGGCGTCCGGCGTCGCGAGAAAACCGGTGACGAGGGCCCCGAGCGTGCCGCCTACGCCGTGAACGCCGAAGGTGTCGAGAGCGTCATCGTAGCCGAACATCCCCTTGAGCTTGGTGCAGGCCAGGTAAGGAACGATTCCCGCTAGGACACCGATGATGACGGCGCCGCTGGCGGTCACGAAGCCAGACGCCGGTGTAATGACCACCAGCCCCGCGACCGCGCCCGAGCAGAAGCCGAGGACGGTCGGCTTGCCGCGCGTGAGCCATTCGACGGCGGGCCAGACGACGGAGGCAACCGCCGTGGCCAGCGTAGTGGCCATGAAGGCGCCGGCGGCGATGCCGTCGGCCGCCACGGCGCTGCCTGCGTTGAAGCCGTACCAGCCGACCCACAGCATCCCGGTGCCGATCATCGTGAGCACGAGGCTGTGAGGATAAAACGCCTTCTGCCCGAAGCCCGCCCGCTTGCCGAGTATCAGGCAGAGCACGAGGGCCGACCACCCGGAAGACATGTGCACGACGGTGCCGCCGGCGAAGTCGATGGCCTTTATCGAGGCCTTGGCGTTCCACACGCCGTTCATCATGCCGTCGACGCCCCAGACCATGTGCGCCAGCGGGAGATAGACGATGAGCATCCAGCCGAGCAAAAACGCCATGAGGGCCGAGTACTTCATACGCTCGGCGATCGCGCCGACGATGAGCGCCGGCGTGATGATTGCGAACATGAGCTGGTACATCGCGAAGACGCTGTGGGAGACCCATGCGCCGTAGTCCGCGTTGGGCATCGCCCCGACGCCCCTCAGGAACGCGAACTTGGTGCCCCCGATCAGCGGCGAGCCGCTCGCGAACGTCAGGCTGTAGCCGATGGCCCACCAGAGAATGGTGACGAATCCCGCGCAGCCCAGGCACTGCGCCATCACCGAGAGCACGTTCTTGCGACGCACCAGGCCGCCGTAGAAGAGCGCGAGCCCGGGAAGCGTCATGAATAGAACCAACGCCGACGCCGTCATCATCCACGCGTTGTGCCCTGGCCCGGGCGAGGTGAGCGCCTTTGGCGTGCCGTTGGTCACGTAGGCCTCGAGATCCGCCACGCGCGTGGCCAGGTCCGGCCCAGCGGCGCTTGCAGCCGGAGCGGCGACCACGGCGCTGGGAGGCGGCTCCTGAGCTCGTGAGGTCGGGACCCGGCAGAAAGTTACCGCGAGAGCGGCTGCGAGCACCAGGATCCCGGCCACGAAGCGCCCAGCCCTTGTCTTGCGGCAAATCTCACGTCGGCCCTGGGGTCGGCTTGTCATCGTGGCCGAGTGGATGGACCGGGCTCTGTTTCACAAATGTTTCGTCATCGGGCCATCGGACGAGCTTGCGAATGATTTAACGATTTCCTAAGGCACGGGTGCGCCCGCTGGCGAGCCAACCGTCGCGAGGAACGCATTCAGGACTGAGGGCGAAACCGCCTCCCCGACGACCGGCAACGCGACCGTCGCGAGGGCGGCGACGCCGAGCGTTATCGGCTCGACGCTCTTGCGCCAGACCCGACAGAGTGAGTCCGCGAAACATTCGGGCTCTACTGTGGAAACACGATCCCCCGCAGGCTGTCCGTGCCTGCCGGCGCGAACGCGCGGCAACGAAAGGGAAGTAAATCCAATGACTGCCAGTGTTGCTCACTCGGGCGCCGTGGCTTCAACGAACGGCCATCTGCCCACGACGTCGGCACCGGATTACATCAAACATCCGATCCAGTCGCTCTTCGGCGCGAACGTCTTCGGTCCATCGGCGATGAAGGCCCGTCTCCCGAAGGATGTCTACAAGTCGCTCAAACGGACGATTGAAACCGGCCACCTCCTGGACCCAAAGATCGCCGACGTCGTGGCCTCGGCGATGAAGGAGTGGGCGCTGCTCAAGGGAGCCACTCACTATGCGCACGTGTTCTATCCGCTCACCGGCCTGACCGCCGAGAAGCATGACAGCTTCCTCACGCCCGACGGCGAAGGCGGCGCGCTCATGGAGTTCTCGGGCAAAACGCTCGTCCAGGGCGAGCCGGACGCGTCGAGCTTCCCGAATGGCGGCATCCGAGCCACGTTCGAGGCGCGTGGGTACACAGCGTGGGACGTGACGAGTCCGGCCTACCTCTTCGAGACGACGAGCGGGATGACGCTGTGCATTCCAACGGTGTTCGTCTCCTGGACGGGCGAGGCGCTGGACACGAAGACGCCGCTGCTCCGTGCGATGCAGGTGTTGAACACTCATGCGCAGCGCGTCCTCAAGATCTTCGGGCACGAAAACCCCGCGATGGTCGTCTCGTACTGCGGAGCCGAGCAAGAGTACTTTCTCATCGACCGGAGCTTTTTCTACTCCAGACCCGATCTCATCAACGCGGGCCGAACTCTCTTTGGGGCCAGGCCTCCGAAAGGGCAGGAGTTCGAGGATCACTATTTCGGATCCATTCCGGAGCGTGTGCTGTCGTTCATGGTCGCCGCCGAGCGGGAGCTCTTCAAGCTCGGTATTCCTGCAAAGACCCGGCACAACGAAGTCGCTCCTGGTCAGTTCGAACTGGCCCCCATGTTCGAGTCCGGAAACGTCGCCACGGACCATCAGCAGCTCGTCATGGTGGTCCTCAAGCGGGTCGCCGAGAGGTACGGCCTCGCGTGCCTCCTGCACGAGAAGCCCTTCGCGGGCGTCAACGGGTCGGGCAAACACGTCAACTTCTCTCTCGGGAACGCCACGCAGGGCAACCTCCTCGACCCCGGTGACACGCCGCACGACAATGCACAGTTCCTCGTCTTCTGCGCGGCGGTGATTCGCGCCGTGCACAAGTTCGGTCATCTCCTGCGGGCGTCGGTCGCGTACGCGGGCAACGATCACCGTCTTGGCGCGAACGAGGCGCCACCGGCGATCATGTCGGTGTTCCTCGGCGACCAGCTCTCCGACATCTTCGACCAGATCAAGGCCGGCGGGGCGAAGTCGTCGAAGGCAAAGGGCACGCTCGAGATTGGCGTCGACACCCTTCCGAAGCTTCCGAGGGACCCGGGCGATCGCAATCGTACGAGCCCCTTTGCGTTCACCGGAAACCGATTCGAGTTCCGGGCCGTCGGTTCCAGCCAGTCGGTCGCTGGCCCGATGCTCGTGCTCAACACGGTGGTCGCCGAGTCCCTCGACCACGTGGCCACGGTCCTCGAAGAAGCCATCAAGGGAGGCAAGTCGCTCAATGCCGCGGTAGCCGAGACCCTTGCTTCGATCGTCAAGGAGCACTCGGCGGTCGTCTTCAACGGCGATGGCTATTCGCACGAATGGCACGAAGAGGCGGCACGGAGGGGGCTGCCGAACCTGAAGACCACCGTCGACTCGATCCCCGTCTTGCAGCAGCCCGAGGTCATTGCGCTCTTCGACAAGTACAAGATCCTGACGCCGCGCGAGCTCCACAGTCGCTACGAGATCTCGCTGGAGCACTACTGCAAGAGCGTCAACGTCGAGGCAAAGCTCGTCCTCACGATGGCGCGGACGATCGTGATGCCCGGTATCCTGCGCTACTTGCGCGAAGTCGCCGAGACATGCGGCGCGGTCAAGGCGGCCGGCGCGGCGCCCGACACCGTACTCCTCGCGCGCATGGCGCCTCTTGCGGCGAAGCTGGAAGAGAAAGTCGGCGGACTGGAAAAGATCCTTTCAACGCAGCACGCAGGCAAGCCGCTCGAGGAGGCGAAATACTTCTGCGACAAGGTCCTGCCCGCGATGAAGGACGTGCGGGAAGTCTCTGACACCCTCGAGGGACTCGTGGCGCGCGACAAGTGGGGTCTGCCGGCCTACGAGGACATCCTCTTCATCAAGTAAGCCGGGAGTCGGATCGCCAAAGGCGCCATGGCGCCAAGTGAATTGCCCGGAGATTCCGGGCAATCACTTTGGCAACCTGGCGCCTCGGCGATCACATCCCGCGTTGGTTCAGATGGCCCCTTCGCCCTTTTCACCGGTGCGGATGCGAATGGCTTCCTCGATGGGAACGACGAAGATCTTCCCGTCGCCGATCCTGCCGGTCTTGGCGCTGACCAAGATGGCGT